>Ga0187893_10001871_pt1 | contig 48173 bp, 30 predicted proteins | sample MA1701074metaG_FD_139574 | JGI IMG/M metagenome (GOLD analysis project Ga0187893, IMG submission 139574) | White microbial mat communities from a basaltic lava cave in the Kipuka Kanohina Cave System on the Island of Hawaii, USA - MA170107-4 metaG ... | reverse complement strand
GGATTTCGTAGATGTCGAAGGCAAAACCAAGAGCGGCAATGGCGCAGATCAACCATTGCAGCGGCGTGAGACGCGACGCAGCCATCAGTGGCGAGAGTCTATCAGCTATCGGCTATCCTGATAGCCGAAGGAGTCAGTCATGTCGTGGATCACGCTCGCCGCGGGAGCGGCGCTCTCGTGGGGCTTGTATGGCGCGTCGCTGCACCGCGGACAAACTGAGCTTGGCAACCCGCTCCGCGCCATGCTGTGCGTCGGCGTCGCCTACTTTCTGATCGCCGTACTGGTGCCGGTGGCCGCGCTGGCGCAGCAGGGTGAGCTGCGCAATTTCAATCTCACCGGAACCGTCACCGCGACGCTCGCGGGCACACTCGGGGCCGTGGGCGCCGTGTGCATCACCTACGCCTTCCGCTCGGGTGGCACGCCATTTCTCGTGATGCCGCTCGTGTTCGGCGGGGCGCCGCTGATCAACGTCATCGCCTCAATCATCCTCCATCCCCCCAAAGTCGCGCCGAGCCCAATGCTCTATGTCGGGTTCCTGTTGACCGCTGTGGGCGCGGGGATGGTTCTGTACTACCGTCCGCCGGCGTGACATCCGCTGACAAATTGACGGCCCGTAAACGGCGCTGATGACGTCCATGTATAGGAAGGATATGCGCAGCGGTTGGAGAATTGCGTTCGTCCTGGCAGCCTTGGCCAACACGTCCGTGCTCGCACAGCATTGGCCGGCGTGGCGCGGTCCGGGGCACAACGGCGTCAGCGCCGAGAAGGGGCTGCCCGACACGTGGTCGGCGACATGCGCGACGCCCGCCACTCCGGGTGCGGACGCGATGTCTGGCGGGCCGTCGGGAGACGACACGATTCCGGCCCAGCGCGGCGGACAGCGACCCGGCGGCGGGAATTTCGAGGGCCGGCCGCTCGTGCCCACTGTCTGCGCCAACATCGAAACCAGGAACGTCGCGTGGAAGCTGCCGCTGCCGGCCTACAGCGGCTCGACGCCGATTATCTGGGGCGAGACGATTTTCCTGAACGTCGCCACTGGAACGAACACCGGCGAGCTCGAGCTGTGGGCGATCGATCGCAACAAGCAGGCGGTGAGCTGGAAACGATCGATCGTTCCCGCCAACCACATGGAGCGCAAGCAGAACATGTCGTCGCCCTCGCCGGTGACCGACGGCAAGTACGTGTGGGTGATGACGGGCCTCGGCATTCTCAAGGCGTTCGACTTCGCCGGCAAGGAGATCTGGTCGCGCGACATCCAGGCCGACTACGGCAGGTTCGGTCTGAACTGGGGCTACGCCAACTCACCACTGTTGAAGGGCGACGCGCTCTACGTGCCGGTGCTGCACGGCATGAAGACCGACGATCCGTCCTACGTCCTCAAGATCGACAAGCTGACCGGCAAGACGCTGTGGCGCGTCGAGCGGCCGAATCCGGCTGTGCGCGAATCGCCCGACGCCTACATCACGCCGGCGTGGATCGAAGCCAACGGCCGCGCCGAGTTGATCATCACCGGCGGCGATGTGGTGTCGGGTCACGATCCGGCGACCGGCAAGGAATACTGGCGCGCCGACGTGCTCAATCCGAGCCGCAACGGCGCCTATCGCATCGTCGCCTCGCCGACCATCGTCGGCGATCTGATCATCGCGCCGACGCGCGTCAACCCGATGACGGCGATGCGGCCGGGCGGCACCGGAGACGTCGCGAAGACGCACGTGGTCTGGCAGTTCGAGCAGGGGCCCGATGTGCCGACGCCGGTCAGCGACGGCACGCTGCTCTACGTCGTGCGTGACAACGGTGTCGTGCACGCCCTCGATGTGAAGACCGGCTCCATTGTGTACGGTCCGGTCCGGTTGCCGTCAGGCACCTACAGCGCCTCGCCGATTCTTGCCGACGGAAAGATCTACGTCACCACCGAGGAAGAAGGGTTGACGACGGTGTTCCGCGCCGGTCCGAAGTTCGAGATCATTTCTTCGAACCGGCTGCTGAACGATTGCGCGCCGTATTGCCTCAGCACCGTCGCCGTCTCCGAAGGCCAGTTGTTCATGCGCACCTCGTCGTTCCTCTGGGCGATCGGCGATCGGCGAAAGCGATAGCTACAGGCTCAAGTGTCAGCTCGGTCCATGAATTCTCGAGCCTCTGCCACGCGTCCGACCGATCGGCGGGTCACGCTCAGTAGAGGTTTGGGTTCACGTCTCTCAACTTGCACCTGTATCCGGCACCTCTCAGCATAAGGTTGACGGCAATCTCCAACTGTCCGGCGAAGACCGAATCCACCTGTCCGGTGAGAACATAGTGAGAAGCTGCCAGGGCACACAGCTTCACTTGCCACCCGGGTGTTCCAACGATTCGCCGCAGGCCATACGCAAGATCCGCGGCACTGGTACTACCAACCGAGACATACACTTTCTTCGCAGCGTCGTACATCTTCTTCAGGTCGTCGGTCTGGCCCAAGATCACCTCGATCACTTCTCTCTGAGTCGAGATGGTGATCGCCCGGTCCGCCAGTGTGCTGACGACCGTGTCCGCCAACCCAGCACCTGCCGACGCGACGTCGTCTCCAATCGCGCGAGCGGCGTCAAGTCCGGCTTCCGTGACGGCACCGGGGCTTAGGTCGGCGATCTTGATGGTCTCGGTGATTGCACCAGGAGACAGATTGACGATCTCATCTGCACCGCTGGCGCCGGCCCTAATCCCCCTGCCCGCCCACTTCAAAGCCTTGAATAAGGCTCCGAATGGGATTACTGCAAGACCAACGTTGAGTGCGGCGCCTTTGAAATCTCCGTGGTAAAGGTCGTAGGCCGTCGTCGTTACCGTCAGGACAATGTTCGCGACCAGCAGCACTTCAGCGAGCGTGTATTGGCCGCTGGGGTCGGACTTGTTGATCGGATCGTTCTGCGAGTACAGATACGGATGCAACGTGACCGGATCGCTCAGGTAGCCGGCAAACGGGTCTCGTCCCGTAAACCGACCAGTCAGAGGGTCGTACTCGCGCGCGCGAAGGTGGTAGAGGCCGGACGCCTCATCGAACTCCTGCCCGTTGAACCGAGACGTCACCTCGGTCGTTCCGTCGCGAGCCACCAGCGCTCCGAACGCGTCGTAGTCGAAGCTGTCGGTGATGGTCCCGCTGGTATCCGCCATGAGGCGCGTTGAGGCTTGGCCGTCTGTGAGCCGGAAGGACGTGGTGCCGGCCCGGTGCTGGCTGAGGGGCGTCGATCCCGCGTAAACGTACGAGGCGACTGGCTGTCCGGCGCCATCGGACTCGAGCACGACTTGAGACATGCCCGATGCGTCGAATGCGTCGACGAGAAAATCCGTGGTGCCGGCAGCCGTCAGGCGCTGCACACGCTGATTGAGCGCGTCGTACCGGTAGCTCGTCACGGTGGTGCCTGCGGTCACCTGACGCAGCCGGTTCAACGCATCGTACTGATACGCGGTGGTCGTTCCGGCGAAAGTGCGTGAAGTGACATTGCCGTTGTCGTCGTGTGCGAACGTCACTGGCCCCGCCGTGGTCATGCGATCGTTGGCGTCGTAGACGTACGCGGTCGTCGTGGTTCCAGCGTGCCGTGTTGCCCGGTTGCCCACCGCGTCATACGAGTAGGTAACCGTGTTGGCGGCACCGCCGAGTGACACCATTTCGCTGAGCAAGCGTCCGGCCGCGTCGTAGGAGTAAGACACGCTGCGACCCGTGTGCTCGACAACCTGCCGACGCTCCCCGCGCGGCCCGAACGCGTAGGCGTACGACGCCACCGTGGAGCCATTTCGACTGTGAGTGATCTGTCGCACGCGTTGCAGAACGTCGTACTCGTACGTCGTCGAGAGATCGCCGGGATACGCGATTCGCGCGGCCTTTCCAACGGCGTTGTAGTTGATCTCGATGCGCTGTCCGGCGCTGTCGACGACCGCAGTCACGCGATTGGCCACGTCGAAGGTGAACGCCGTGGTGCCCGCCGGAGTGGTCAACGCCGTCCGATTGCCGACTGCGTCGTACTGATAGCGAATCTCCCGACCCGACGGGTCGCGCATCAGGAGTGGCCGATCGCGCTGGTCGTACTCGTAGGTCGTGGTCCCACGCCCGTCGGTCATCGAGAGCAGTTTCCCTGTTGGCGAGTATGAGAAACCGTGGGTTTCGGAACCTGGGAGCGTGCGCTGGTTCAGTCGGTTTCGCGCATCGTAGCCGAAGAGCGTGAGTTCGCCGTTGAAGTCGACGGTGGAGATGCGGTTTCCAGCCGGATCGTATTCATGGACCTCGGTATCGCCGAGCGGCAAGACGGTCGAGCGCATCCGGCCAGATCGATCGAAGGCGTATCGGGTGGTGCGGCCGAGCGCGTCGGTCATGCTGACGCGATTCCCCGTTGCATCGTAGGCATACGTGGTCCGGCTGCCGAGCGGGTCGACCACCTCGACAAGCTCGCCACGAGGGCCGTACGCGTAGCGGGTCACGTGCCCGGCCTGATCCGTTCGTGCCGTAACACGACCATCGGCGTCGTAATCCGTCGACACCTGCGTACCGTCGGCGAAGGTGGTTCGAACCGCACGACCAGCGGCATCATAGGCAAAGCTGGTGGAGTTGCCGCCGGTGTCAACCTGCGCGATGAGGTTGCCGGACGCATCGTACGAGAACGACGTCGTCGCTCCGGCCGCGTCGGTGGCAACGGTGGGCCTGCCGACAGGATCGTAGCCGACTGAAGTCGGCCGGCCATTCTCATCGACGATCCGAATCGGCCGGCCGGTGGCATCGAATTCCACGCTCCGGCTGGTACCGTCCGCATTCCCCATGGAAGTGACGCGTCCCGCAGCATCGTACGATCGAGTCGTCCGCCGACCGCCCACGTCGATCGTGGCGACTGGACGACCGGCAGCGTCGAACTCGTACTCTTCCCTCGTTCCGTCCGCGTAAACCGTCGCTGTCACGCGACCACGCGCGTCGTGCTCCCATCTGGTCTGTCGTCCCAACGGATCTGTTGAGGAGACGCGACGGCCCGCGGGCGAGTAGGCGATGGTCTCCACGCTGCCTTCCGGGTCAACGATCTGGATCGGTCGGCGGAGCGCGTCGTAGCTGAAACGCGTCGTCAGGGTGTCGAGTGCGCCATTGGATTGTCTCGTTCGGGTTTCGACAATTGTGTTGCCGAGCGCGTCGTAGTGTCGGAAAGTCCGGTGGCCGAGTTCGTCCGTGGTTGCCACCTCGTTTCCTGCGGCGTCATACTCGTACCGACGGGAGTGCCCGCTCGGATTCGTCGTGCGAAGGGGCCGGCCTCGATCGTCATAGGTGAAGCGCGTCACCCGTCCGGTCGGATCGGTCTCACTCTGCAGGTTACCGGTGGCGCTATAGGTCTTCGTAGTGACGCCGCCCCTCGGGTCGGTAAGCGTTTCCTCCTGACCCCGAGCGTTGTAGGTGAAGTGCGTCGTCTGCCCAAGCGCATTGCGCTCGGTGACGCGGTTGTCCTGTGCGTCGTACGTGAAGGTGCGAGTGCGCCCCAGGGGGTCGGTCTCCGATAGCAGATTGTCCCGCACGTCGTACGTGAACCGGGTCGTCTCGTTGAGCGCATTGGTGCTTTCGAGCACGTTGCCGCGTTCGTCGTAATCGACGGTGGTGACATTGCCCACCTGGTTGGTCAGGACTTCACGTCGCGACGACACATCGTGAACCATGTCGATGCGGTTGCCGGCGGCGTCGATGACCGCGACCAGACGGGCGTCGGAGTCGTACTCATAGCGCGCAGACGGATTGCCAAGCGGGTCGACAATCTGAAGCAGGTGGTGATTGCCGTCGTAGGTGAACGTCGTCCGGTTGGTCAGCTGATCGACGACTGCTGCCAGGTCGCCGCGCTCATCGTACGAGTATACGAGCTGGTTGCCGAGAGGGTCGGTAATTCCGGTCACCCGCCCGCTCGCATCGCGCTCGAACGAAATGCTCTTGCCGGATGAGTGAATAATGCCTCGGGCTTCGAACGACAACTCGTTGCCGTTGAGATCCGCGATGCGAGTAATACCCGCCCGTCGATCCAAGTCGATCCGAGTACCGTCCATTCGCGTCAGCCGCACTCGCTGCGGATCGAACAGTCGCGACTCACCGTCAAGAAACCCTTGAAGGTCGAGGAGGTTCGGCGGACCGCCGCGCAAGTAGATGACGCCGCTACCGTCGAGGATGTCGAGCGTTGCCCCAGGGCGCGAACCGTCCACGAATTGAAAACTGGCGACACCTTCACACGCTCCGGTGATGCCGACGTTGCCGTTGGTGATATTCAGTGCAAATGCGTACCACTCAGCATCCGACAGGCGTACTTCGGTCAGGTGAGACAACGTTTCCAGGCTGCCGCCGATGCAAGGGAGTTCGTCGCCGAGGAACGGAAGGTCTCGAATAACCCATCCTCGCCCTGGCGTCCGGTTGTGGCGATATCTGCCGCGCGACACGTCAAGAGTCCAGCCAACGCCAAAGTCTTCGCTCGTCTTGACGCGGCTGTCGTAGGTCCGGACGACGCTGATCGGAATGCCTGCCACCGGCACGGAAACATCGACAAACGACAGTCGGAGTTTGCCAACCTTCATCTGTCCGGTCACCCGATACACTCGCTCATCGATCGCAGTATGCCCGTTGACGTCCTCGCCAACCAGCCGCACGCGGTAGAGACCGTTCTCGAGCAGCGTCGGATCGAGGCGGCCGAGCACCGCGCTCGATACCGCGGCGGTACCCGATCCGATCACCGTCTCCGTCGTCTCGTCGACCGCGGCAAGCGTGAGCGTATAGCGGAGGAAGTTGGTGTCGGTCGCCGTGCCGGTGATGTCGGTCGGCATCGTGACCTCCGCCAGATCGGCCGGGCTGGCGATCGCGGCCGTCGGCGCCACGTCGTCGCCGATCACCGAGTCGGCGCCGTTGCAGTTCTCGTCAATGCCGTTGCCGGGAATGTCGATTGCATTGGGGTGTATCGCAGCGTTGGCGTCGTTGCAATCACCCTGCCCGGGCGTGAATCCATCACCATCCTGATCGAGATCGGACGGCGATCGCCCCAATGACAGCGTGAAGTTCACTGGCGACCCTCCGGCCAGCGTCGTTCCGCCCGCAGGGGTCTGACTCAACACGATGCCCGACGGGACAGTGAAGTCATGGCGGCTGTCGACCGTCCCCACGATCAAACCGGCGGCCGCGATGTTCGCTTCGGCGCCCGACTGCGGCTGTCCAACGATGAACGGCACCGTCCCGAAGGGCGGCGCGCCGAGCGAGACCACGAAACTGACCGGCGCCTGCGGTGCGACCAGGGCGCCCGCACTCGGACTCTGGCTGATGACCGCACCCTCCGGAGTCGACACGGTGTGTCTGCGTGTCACTTCGCCGACGGTGAGAGTGGCCGCGGCCAGCAGCGTTCCGGCTGCGGCTTCGGCCTGCGCGACGATGTCGGGCACGATCACGGCCGAACCGACCACGATCGCGAAGCTCTGCAGCCCGAACAGGCCGCGCAGATCGGCGACGCGAACGATCACGTTGTGCGAACCGGTCTGCGCCGCCGTGGGTGTCCAGCGTATGACTCCCGACACCGGATCGATGGTCATGCCTAGCGGTGCCGTCGGCAGCGAGAACGTCAGGATGTCGCTCGGATCGGGATCGATCGCAGTGACTGCCGCCGTGTACGGCACTGCTGTCGCCGCGTCCGTAATCGGTGTCGACGTGATCTGTGGCGCGCCGTTCGGCGTGCGAATGGCAATGCGCACTGTCGCCGTGTTCGACGTCAACGTGCCGTCGCTCGCCGAGTAGGTGAACGAGTCACTCGCCTCGTTCCCGTCCACCGAATCAAAGAAGCTGTTGAGACGGAAGCCGTTCAGTCCCGGCTGCAACCAGTGCGGCGATTCGACGGTCGGAATCGTCGCGTCTTCGTTGACGTTGGTGACGTGATAGCTGTGCTGGTTCCAGATCCGCCGCGTCCGCGCCCACGCATTGGCCGAGTCCTGCAGCACGTGCAGCCCCTGCCCGGTGCTTTCGACGACCACGAGATCGGCATGGCCGTCGTTGTCCACGTCGGCGACCACGGGCTCTTCTGCCCAGGTGACCGAGTTGATCGGGATCTTCGCCAGCAGCACGCCATCGTCGCCGCGATAGAGGCGCATGTTCTTCTCGTCGCGGTAGAGGACCTCGACGCTGCCGTCGGAATCGAAGTCGAACACCGTCGATCCGGTGGAATGCGAGCTGCGATCGCGGATCACCGTCTGCCATCGCACGCGGCCGTCGCGGTTGAAGACGACGTAATAGACCTGGCCCGCCACACCGATTTCGGGAATGCCGTCGCCGTTCAGGTCGGCGATGGTCGGCGCTCCGCCGTCGCCCCCGCCTGGAAGGGCGACGCTGCCGTGCGACGGCAGGTTCCACACCTGGGCATCGCTGCTGTCGTGGTTCAGCATGTAGACGTTGCCGCCGCCAACGATCACGATCTCGGGGAACGCATCGTCGTCGAAGTTGGCGACGGCGACGTATCCGTCCGGGCGATCCGTGCGCCGCCACACCACGGTCAGAACGCCGTTGACCAGGCGATATGCCGTCGGACCGGCGATGATCTCGGGGACGCCGTCGAGATCGAGATCCGCGATCGCCGACAACGCCGACCTGCGGCCGGTACCGCCGGTGGTGCCGCCAAGCGTGCGGCCGTCGCCGATCAGCCGGCCGTCGGCGTCGAACACCGACGACCCGATGACGATCTCCGGCCGGCCGGCGCCGTCGAGATTGGCAATCGAGACACCACCCACGTGCAAATGCGACGGTGTGCCGCTGCCGCTGAAGAGCGTGAACCGCGGCATGGCGTTGGGGTCGCTGATCCATTTCACTTCGCCGCTGTGCTCGAATGCGATCAAGTGGTTGCCATCGCTGTGCACGGCGACGATTTCGGGGAGCCCGTCAGCGTCGATGTCGCCGACTGCCGCCTCGGCCCACGGCGACACCAGGTTCGGTCCGCCGATCGTCAGCAGCTCACGGCCGTCGTCGCCGCTGATCAGTTTGATTTCGCCCGCGAGCTGGTTGCCGATGCTCTCGACAGGTACCAGAATGTCGGGAATGTCGTTGAGGTTGATCTGGCTGTCGAAGTTGTCGTCGGTGAAGTTGGCGACGAGCGGCGTCGAGTGCGCTTCGCGTCCCGCCAGCACGCTGAATTTTCTCGTCATGCTGATGGCTGCCGTCGCGGCATCGGCCGTGCCGAACACTTTCAATTCGTTGAAGCCGGGCGTGAACGAGCCACCGGTGCATCCGGCAACGGTGTAGCGAACGCGCCTGACGCCGCCAACGTTGGGCACGTTCAGCGTCAGGGGCTGCGTGATGAAGCCGCCGTGCGGATGCGGCAACTGGAACGGCGTGTTGACCACGCCGCTGTCGAACAACAGGGCATCGTCGGCGTCGAAGAGCGTAAACGTGCCGGTGCACTGGTTGATCAGAAGCGACGTGCCGAAACCATCCGGCCTGCCGAACGGCGCTTCCGAGAAGATCTGCGTGACCGTTACCGCACGTGGGAACACGAGCTCGATCAATTCGCCGGCGAAGCCACTCGCAAACCAGTTGGTCTGTGTGTCTTCGTCGATCGCGGCCTCGGGAAGATTGAAACCGTTGGTACTGCTCGCGCGCACCAGCGTGGGCAGCAGCCGGCCGAGATTGGGATCGACCACTGGAGCAGGGCGCTGAATCGTCGCATCGCCGATCACCTTGAGTTCGGCAATGCCGCTGGATCCCAGGTTCGTGTTGCCCGTGATGGTCGTGGTCGGCGTGAAACGCACGCGCCGGACTCGGGCGATCTCCGGCACGGTGATGGTGCCGCTGCCGTCCGAGCCCTGCAACTGCACCTGGCCGGTGTTGAACAACACCGTTCCGGTGGCATCGAGCAATTCGAAGATGGCCGTGCCGATCTTGACAAAAGACGGCGAGCCGGGCCCGAACACTCGAAGCTCCCGCACGGTCACGTCCTGTGGAAAGACGACGACCAGATTGCCGGTCGGTTGGCCGATCAGCCACAGTGTGGCGTGGTTCTCGTCGATTGCCGCTTCCACGCCCACATTCGCACCAGTGCCGAGCGTAGTCCCAACGGCGCCGCTCGAAATCAGGGTGACACCGGGGACCCTCGCCGCCAGATTGACCTGCTTCAATTCGATCAGATCGCCGGCGCGCAGCACGCTCGGCGTGTAGGTGAACGATCCGTCCGGACTGAAGTTGACCGTGCCGTTCCGCGGCTGGGTCAGCAACGTCGCCGAGAGGGGGTTGCCGTCGGCATCAGTGTCGTTGCCGATCGCGCCCGGCGATCCGACGCTCAATGACTGATCGACGCGTACTTCGAACGCGTCGTCCACGGCGATGGGCGCGTGATTCGCCGCCGATGACACTTGCACGACGAAGTCCTGCATGTCGGCGAGTCCGCCTTGATCCTGAACCTGAACCCGAACGCTTTGCGGGCCGCCTTGCGATTCTGCCGGCGTCCATTGGATCGATCCCGTTGCCGGATCGATCGTCATGTTGTCCGGAGCGGTAGGCAGTGAGTAGGTGAGGACGTCCGAACTGTCAGGATCGGTCGCGCGCACCAGATAGCCATAGAGTTGTCCCGCCGTGGCCGCGGTGATGGGCGTCGACGTGATTTCTGGCGATCGATTGCCAACCGACACCGTCGCGGTTGCGGTATCAGGCGCGCCCACCACCCCATGGCTGTCGGTGACGATCAGCCGTGCGATGTACGGCCCTGCGAGATCGGGCGTAAACGACGGCGCCGGGAGGTTCGTCGTGAGACCGGCGGCACTATTGGCCGGCCGCAGCGTAAAGCTCCATTGGTAGGTGATCGGATCGCCGTCCGGATCGAGCGAACCGCTACCGTCAAAGGTCACTGGCACGTTCGTGGCGCCCTCGAGATCGGCTCCAGCGTTGGCAATGGGTGGTCGATTTGGCGCGGCCGCGGTCGCGACGTTGTTCGCCAGATTCGGATCCGGCTGAGTCGACGCCGAGATCGTCGCGGTCAGATTCATCGGCCCGCTGGTGTTGACCCGCAGCGACAACCCGAGTTGCGCCGGGGAGTTGCTGGTTCCCATCGAACCGATGGTCCAGATGCCCGTAGCCGGGTTGTACGGATTGCCAGCGGGATGAAAGATGCCGGAGAACGTGTAGCCGGCAGGGATCGGAATCTGGACCGCAACACCGGTCGTGGTTGATGGGCCGCCGTTTCGAACTTCATACAGCACCTGGACGGTCTGGTTGAAAGCGACGTTGCCTGACGGCGCGGTGGCGATCGTGATACCCAGGTCCGCATTCGGATTGGGCGTGACCGACGCCTGCGCGGTGTTGTTGGCCGCGACCGGGTCAGGGCGATCGCTGGTGGCGATGGTGGCGCTCAGATCGTACGGTCCGCTCGGATTGACGTTCGCGCTCAGCCACAGGATTTGCACCGCAGTGCCGATCGGCACCGAGCCAACCGTCCAGATACCGGTGACGGGGCTATACACATTGCCGCCCGGATGCGCGACGCCGGCGAAGGTGTAGCCGGCCGGGAACTGGAACTGCACGGTCACGCCGGTAGTGGCGGACGGTCCGAGGTTGCGAAGCTCGAACTGCAGCGTGATTCGCGATCCCACCGGAGGCGCCGTCGGCAGATTGACGAATGTGAGCTGAAGGTCGGCTCCGGTCTCGACGGTGATGGTTACCGTGTCGGCCACACTCTCGGCCGCGCCGTCACTGACAATCAACTGCGCGATATAGGTGCCGACGACATCGGCGACGAACGTAGGCGTTGACGTCGAGGTGCCCGACAGTGCCGCTGTGCTCCCGGAAGGCCGCGAGATCAGAGTCCACTCGTAGATCAGCGGCGCCCCTTCAGGATCGGTCGAGCCGCTGCCGTCGAGTTGCACGGTCGCGGTTCTTGCCACCGTTTGATCGGGTCCGGCGTTGGCGATCGGCGGATCGCTCGCGGCTGCGGCCGCGATCACGACGGTATCGGGCGCGCTGTCGATCGTGCCGTCGTTGACGATCAGCTGCGCGACGTACTCACCGGGAAGATCGGCGACGAATGTCGGCTGCGCGGCTGCGGCATCGCTGAATGCCGCAGTGCCGTTCGCGGGCCGGGCGGTGAACGACCACCGGAACGTCAGCGGGTTGCCGTCCGCATCGGATGAGGCGCTGCCGTCGAGGAGCACGGTCGCGCTTGTCGTCACCACCTGATCGGGTCCGGCGTTGGCCACCGGCCTGCTGTTCTCAGTGCTGATGGTCACCGTATCAGGCGCGCTGTCGGCCTGACCATCGTTCACGATCAGCTGCGCGACGTAGGTCCCGAACACGTCGACGTCGAAGCGGGGGGTCGGCGTCGTGTCGTCGACGAGTACGGCAACGCTGCCGTCCGGCCGCGTCGTGAGCGCCCAACGGAAGGTGAGCGGATTGCCGTCCGCATCCACGGAGGCGGTGCCATTCAGCTGCACCGTTGCTCCGACAAACACGGTTTGATCCAGGCCGGCGTCTGCGACCGGAGCGGAATTCAGCGTCGTGATGGCGATCGTGTCCGGCGCGCCGTCGACCGTGCCGTCGTTGACAATGAGTTGTGCGATATAGGTGCCGGGTACGTCGATCTCGATCGTCGGACGCACCGCGCTCTCGCCCTGCAGCGCGGCCGCGCTGCCGGCGGGCTGGCTCGTCAGCGTCCAGCGATACGTCAGCTCGTCACCGTCGACATCGTGCGACGCGCTGCCATCGAGCGTGACGGTGCTCCCGATGACCGCCGTCTGATCCGCGCCGGCATCGGCGACCGGCGCGGAATTCTGCGTGCTGATCACGACCGTGTCCGGCGGGCTGTCGGTATGGCCGTCGTTGACACGCAGCTGGACCACGTAGGTGCCCGGCACATCGACGATCACCGTCGGGCGCACATCCGTCTCGCCAACCAAGGTCGTCGTGCTCGTGGCTGGCCGCGACGACAGCGTCCATCGATACGTCAGCGGGTCGCCGTCCGCATCTCGTGAGGCGCTGCCGTCCAACGTCACTTGCGTGAGGACGACGACGGCTTGATCGGATCCCGCATCGGCCACCGGCACGGAATTGAGGGTACTGACGCTCACCGTGTCGGCCGCGCTGTCGACGGTGCCGTCGTTGACGATGAGTTGCGCGACGTAGGTGCCGGGCACGTCGACGAGGATCGTGGGCCTGACATCGGTGTCGTGGCTCAATTGCGCGGCGCTGCCGGCTGGACGCGTCGTCAGCGACCAGTGATAGGTCAGTCGATCGCCGTCCTGGTCACTGGAAGCGCTGCCGTCGAGCGTCACTTCCGTCGCGACCAGCACCGTACGATCCGCACCGGCGTCCGCGATCGGCGCGGAATTCTGCGTGCTGATCGTCACGGTATCCGCCAACGAATCGACCAGACCGTCGTTGACGATCAATTGCACGACATACGATCCAGACGCATCGAGCTGCATCGCCGGCGACACCGTCGTGCTGTTCTGGAGTTCAGCCGCACTGGTGTCCGGCCTGGACACCAGAGTCCATCGGTATGACAGCGGGTTGCCATCGGCATCCTGAGAACGGCTGCCATCCAGGATCACGACCGCGCCGACCGGCGCTGTCTGATCCGGTCCTGCGTCGGCGATCGGTGCGGTGTTGCCTGTCGAGATGGTGACCGTATCGATGCTCTCGAACACGCTGTCGTTCACGTTCAGCCAGGCCACGTAGGTTCCCGGCACGTCAATCACGAAGCTCGGCCTCACGGCTTTGGCGTCGTTGAGAGCCGCGGCGCTGCCCGGTGGCCGTGTGAGCAGCGTCCAGTGGAAGTGCAGCGCATCACCGTCGACGTCGTGGGATGCGGAACCGTCGAGCTGTACTGTCTTGCCGACGAATCCACCCTGGTCTGGTCCGGCATTGGCCACCGGAGCATTCCCCGAACGTTGCGCGAGCACGCGCAGCGTGAATCCACTCTGGTCGGGACCATTGACATCAACCTGGAGCGTGTTGTGGGCGTCGAGTTGTATCGGCTTGTCGAAGAACGATACGGTCCTTCCAGCGTTCGAAAAATCAGCCGCGCCTGCGACCACGACGCCATTCAGTCTCACGACCGCATTCGTCACGCGCGGATACGTGCCTCGGCTGCCGCCGTTTTCAATGAGCAGGAGACCGACGGTCGGGGCCGTCGTCTCGAAACTCCAAGTCGTGTCATCCGGGCTGTTCGTCCCGCGGACGAAGTCCCTCGGACCGAAGACCGTTTCGAAGGATCCGGTGGCGGCGGATTCGGCAATGAGGTGACGAGGCTCGGTCGACATCGGCCAGCCCTGCACCGCCATCACCACAACAAGGAATCGGGCCATGAGCCCGGAAACACGCGGGGAAAGCATGGAAACTCCTCGCCTCAGAGGCCTCTTGTTTCCAAAGGAGGCGATACCGCGTGGGTTTGCTCAGCGCGGCAAAGCTCTACCGATTGTGTGGGTTGCCGGGAACCGGCAAATGAAGGAAGCTTGTCGCGCCCGCGCTCGGGATCTATGCCCCTGACACCCTCGAGGCGCCGTTCATGGACGCTGGCCGTGGTCGCGGCCCTCACGATTCAGCTCGCTGACCTGACGGCCTCCGCTATGGAGGACGGCCGCATCCAGCTTCCAACACGATCCCGAACCACCGTGGGATCGGCCACACGCGTCGCGACGCTGGCGTTGGCGAGACGCCTGATGGAATCCGGCGCGCCACGCGAGGCAGCGCCGATGCTCACGAAACTTGTTGCGGACGCCGACGCCGCCGGCGATCACGAAATCGCCGGTCTTGCGGAAGTCGGGCTCGGCCGAGTCTCGAACATGCTCCACGATCGCGCCGCGGCCGAGCGGTGGTACGCGGCAGCCTCGGCTCGCGCGACCTCTCACAATCTGGTCCGCACGCCTGCTTTTGCCCTGATGCTGCGGGCCAACGACGCCTGGTCGCGCGGCGACCATAGGGAAGCGGCCAGGTTGTGGCGCGAGTCGTTACCGCTTGTCGAGCGCATGGGCGCTCCGGACGAGGAAGCCTACCTGTACGTGGCGCTCGCGCTCACGGTGCCAGCCGAGGAGGCCACGGTCCTGCTCGAGCGCGGGCTGGAGATCGCCCGGCGCGCACGCTCTCCGCGCGTCGAGGGCGTGGCCCTGCTGGTGCTGAGTGACAACGCGTATAACCTCGGCCAATGGTCGAAGGCGCTGGCGATGGTGACCGAGGCGATGCCGCTGCTGGATCAGAACGGCACGCCGATCGATCGCGCGCGCGGGCGGGTCAGCCTCGCTCGTCTCCATCGATCTCACGGCAATCTGGAGGTGGCCAGGGCCGAATATCGGCGGGCACAGACCCTGCTCGACGCGTCGGAGCGCGGCCTGGGACTTTCCGTCGTCTTGACCACGCTGGCCAGTGGCCTGAACCAGCTCGGTCAGCATGAAGCCGGGCTCACGACGGCGCGCCGTGCCATCGAGGTCGCCAGGCGGAATGGCAACGAGGTTGACGAGACGTATGCCGCATTCGTCGCCGCCGAGATTCTCTTGTTGCTCAAGCGGCCGGCCGATTCGCTGGCACTCATCGACGGCAGTCCGAGCGTCGGTCCCGGCCGCCGCTCGATGCTCGTGCGGCGCGCCTACGTCTTGTCGCTGCTCGGCCGTCATGCCGAGGCGCTCGACGTCGCGCGGGCCGCGGAGCAGACCGAGAGCTTCAGTCGTGAAGCCAATCCTGTGAACCTCGCGATCCTGGCTGATGTACGGCGGCGATCTGGTGACGCCGCGCTCGCGCTCGACAACGCGCAAGAGGCGGTGACGCTGCTCGAACGGCTTCGCGAAAACGCCATGCCCACCGACAATTTGAGAGTGGGATTCGACGACGGGTTCCAGTTTGTGCATGGACAGCTGGTGCGCGTGCTCGCCGAAGGGGGACGCCACGGCGAGGCGTTGGCCGCGGCCGAACGGGCGCGGGCGCGGGCCTTCCTCGATCTGCTCGCCAGCAGAGACCTCAGCGTTGATCGCACGATGGCCGAAGCGCCTTCGCTCGGTGCGATCGTCTCGGCGGCGAAGCGACTAGGCACGACCATCGTCGCCTACTGGACCGATCGCGACGGTATTCTCGCGTGGGTGGTGACGCCGAACGGATTGGCGCAGCAGAGCGCGGTGGTGATGCCGAGCGATCGACTGGCGACGCTCGTGGCACAAACGTGGAGTCCGGCTGAACCCGTCGATCCAACCGGCACGCGATCGTCCGCATTCCGAGAGCTTCACGACGCCCTGGTGCGACCGATCGAAGCGACATTGCGAAAAGCGAACACGCGTCGCGTCACGATCGTGCCGCACGGTTCGTTGTTCCGCCTCTCATTTGCCGGACTTCAGGCCGGCGACGGCACGTTCCTGATCGAACGGGCGGCGGTGCATTATGTCCCGTCCGTCGGCGCGCTGACCGCGCTGGCCCGCACGCCCGAGCCGACGTCGCGGCCGGCGCAGGGTCTCGTGGTCTCGGACCCCACACTCGACTCGGCGCTGCAGCGCGAAGAGAAACTGGCGCCGATTCCGGGTGCGGCGGCAGAGGGACGCGCGGTTGCCCGGCTGCTCGGTGTGACGCCCGATCGGGTGTTGTCGAGCGCCGCAGCCACCGAACGTGCCGTTCGATCGGGCCTGGCCGGCGCCCGCGTGATTCACTTTGCTACCCACGCGATCGTCGAAGACGACCGGCCGATGGACTCGTTCCTGGCCCTGGCCGGAAAGGAGGCCGGCGCCGACGTGGATGGCCGGCTGACGGTCGAAGAAGTGTACGGACTGTCGCTTGACGCGGGACTGGTCGTCTTGAGCGGATGCCGGACCGCGTCCGGGCGCGTTACCGGTGACGGCGTGATGGGTCTGTCGCGCGCGTTCTTCGCCTCGGGCGCGCCCTCGGTCGTAGCGAGTTTGTGGGATCTGCCCGACGTCGCGGGGCAATCGATTCTCCCAGCGTTCTACAGAGTGTGGTCGCAGCATGGCGACAAGGCCCGCGCGCTTCGTGACGCGCAGCTCGCCATGTTGCGCGATTTGCGCGCCGGACGCGTCGCGCAACAGACCGCGGCCGGCCCGATCACCGTACCCGCGCATCCCGCGGTGTGGGCCGGACTGGTGCTGATGGGTGCGCCTTAGTGCGGCTGTCTTCCACGCTCCGCGCCAAAGACTTCGTGTCGTCCACACCGAAATCGCATCAAATCGGCGCCCAACCGCCGTCGCAAGAGGCCAGCAGTGCGGACTCGCGATTTGCCGCTCTGGTCCGAGACTACGGGCGCCTCATCACGAGCGCCGTCCGCCGCGTGGGCCGCACCACCACCGAGCAGGACCGTGAAGATATCGAGCAGACAGTGCTGCTGGGCCTGTGGCGCCAGGTCTCCCGTGAGCAAACCATCGACCATCCTGTCTCCTATGTATACAAGGCGGCGGTGCGCGAAACCGTTCGAGCCGTGGCCCGGCTGCGCGCGCGGCCGGAGTTGCCGCTCGAGGAGGCCGTGGATGATGCAAAGGCGGAACGACAATCGGAAGCGGATCGCGGTGTTGAGGCCCGCGAACAGCGCGAGGCTCTCGCCGCTGCGCTGCGGGCCCTGCCACCCGATCGCGCACGGGCGGTCAAGGCCCACCTGGCCGGATTCAGCGTGGACGAGGTGATGCAGTTGTACGGATGGACGTATCAGCGCGCGCGAAACCTGATCGCGCGGGGCATGGCCGACCTCCGGGCGGAGCTGCGATTGCGAGGGCAGTCATGAGTGCACCGATCAAGATGCCGCCGGATGAAGCCACGCTTCGGCAGCGCTATGGCGAGTTGATGGCCGAGGCGCCCGGCGACCACCCTCTGGAGGACGAGTGGGTGCGGTTCGCTTCGTCCGAGCTCGATGCCACCGAGCGCATTCGTTTTGCAGATCACGTGTCCGCCTGCGCGGCGTGCGCCAAGATGTTTCACGCGGTTGCGGAGGTGCGCTCCGGTGCGCGCGAGATCGATCCACAGGCTCCGGCACTTGCAGCCGCAAGCGATCGACCCACGTGGTGGTACGTTGCTGCGGCAGCTGCCGTGCTCGTGGCCGCCGCCGGATCTTTGATGTGGCCGACCTCACGTCGCCAGGCCGCTGAACCGGTCGCGAATGTGGCGACGCCGCCGCCCGTCGCTCCATCGGCGCCGATCACGCCGGACCTTCCGCAGCCCCGAGACTGGGCGGCGCTACCGCCGGCGCCGGCCGTGTCGCTGCCGATTGCGTTGACGCTTCCCGTCCGAGGCAGCAGTTCTTCAGACGCCGCCTTCATGCAGGCGTTCGGGGCGGCGATCGCGCCGTTTCGCGAGTCGCGCTTCGCCGAGGCGGCAACCGCGCTGGCACCGGTCACGCAGAAGTTCCCGCAGATGGCCGAGGGATGGTTTTATCTCGGGGTCTCGAGTCTGTTCGCCAATCGCCCGGCTGACGCGGTCGAGCCGCTTCGGCGGGCGCGGACGTCGACGGTCGTTGGCGACGAAGCGCGATGGCTCGAGGCCGTCGCGCTCGAACGGGCAGGACGAACCAGCGACGCGAACGACGCGCTCCAGAAGCTGTGCAACACGCCCGGACCCAACCAGAAACGGGCCTGCGAAGTTACAGGCTCCAGGCAATGAGCTTGTCCACATCCTTGACGATGATGGTCCGTCCCGCGAAGGCGGGATGGGCCCACGTCGCCGAGTTCGCGATCGAGTAGCGCTTCACCTCGTCATAGCGCGCCGGATTCGCGCGCGCGACGATCAGTTCGCTGTTTGTCGTCGACATCAGGAGGAATTCGCCGGCACGGACGATCGACGCGTTCTCCGCTTCGCGCCCTTTCGTGGTCCACAGCGTCTTGCCGGTGGTGCCGTCGATCGCAAAGAACTGGCCCCGGTTTTTGTTCGAGAGGCCGAACAGCGTGGTGCCGATGGCCGCGGGCGAGCTCATGTACATCGACACGTCGTCGTTGCGCCATCGTTCTTCCGCCGACCAGCCCTTGCCGAGGCTGGCGATAATCCGGAAGGCGAGTGTCGGGTTGTCGAGTCCGGCGGACACGACGAGATCGCCGATGACGATCGGAGTGACCGAGTTCTGCTCGTAAGGCGTCTTGAGCGGCACCTGCCACAGCAGATCCCCTCTCGTGGCGTGGACGCCAATGAGCTTCGTCTGGGATTGCACGATCACCAGACGAGCGCCGCCGAACGTGGCAATGACGGGCGACGAGTAGCCCGGACCATCGCCCTTCCATTCCCACTTCACCGCACCGGTCGCCGCGTCAATGGCCGTGAGCGCACCCGCGTTCTGGCCGCCAAGAAACGCGATCACCGTCGAACCATCCACTACCGGAGAACTGGCATTGCCGTACTCGACCGGCGTTTTGGGCGCGTTCTTGCGCCACAGCAGCTTGCCGGTGTTCAGATCGTGTGCTGAGAAGATGCCGCTGATGCCCAGGGAGAACACGCGTCCGTCCGCAATCGCTGGTGTTGCTTTTGGCCCCGGCCCATGCGCCGTGGCCGCGGGGTTCACGGTGTAGGGCGCTTCGACGCCGTCCTGCCACAACTGTTTTCCAGATTTCAGATCGTAGGCGGCGACAATCTCGCGATTGGCGATCCGCGAGTGGACGATGATGCGGTTGCCGGCCGCGACCGGCGATGAGTGGCCTGCGCCAACTGTGATCTCCCACTGCTTGCTCAACTGAGCCGGCCAGGCCGCGGGCGGTGTGAATCCCGACGCGACGCCGTCGCGCGCCGGACCGCGCCACTGCGGCCATGCAGCCGGGGACTGCGCCTCGGCCAGCACCGCTGCGAGCGCAATGGCTGCAATCAAGCCTTGGAACGCTGGAACGCTGGAACTTTGGAACATTGTCACTCCGATTTGATTGCACGCACGACCGGCGTTCGCGTCGTGAGGTTGATGGCTATCAACGATGCCACGGCTCCTGTAACAGTTACTCCGATCAACATCAAGCCAAGGCTGGCAAGCGGCAAGGCCTGAGCCCTGTCGCGCAACGCCGGCAGGATCGCGACCAGCGCGCAGATCGTGCCGATCAGCAGCCCGCCGAGCACCATCGCCATGCCTTCCGACAACACCATGCCGCGAATGTTGGATGGTGAATACCCAATCGCCGACAGCAATCCCATTTCCTTACGGCGTTCCAGCACGTTGCGCGCCAGCACGGCGCCAAGGCCAACCGTGCCGAGCAGCAAGCCCAGCGATCCCAGCGCCTGGAACGTCGTCAGATAGGTGTTCTCCACCTGGTGATACGAGGCCCAGCGTTCCTGCGTGCTGCTGACGTCGAGGCCGTAGTCCGACAGCCCGTTCTCCAGGTGCGACGTGATGACGTCGGGAAAATCCAGAATCGCGTCTCCGCCTGCCGCCCCCTGTCTGCCAGAGGTATCGATCATCCACACACGATAGCCCTCGTGCCGCGGAAACAGTCGAACGAAGGCGTCTTCGCCGATGATCAACTCGGATTGCAGCACGCTGTCGGCGAGCGCGGCGACGATGCGTAGGCGGACTTCAACGTGTCCTTCCGGCACAAACGTGAAGTCGTCGCCGACGCCCAGGTGCAGCACGTACATCAACGTCGTCTGATCGGCGATGGCCGGAATGGCACCATCGTCGAAGGTGCGGTTGAGCAGGCGCCACGGGTTGGCGATCTCGTCAGCGGTTGACGCCATCGACCCGGCGAATGAGAAGCGTGGTTCGGTGAGAAATGCGGCCTCGGGCGCAATGATGCGGGGATTGGTTGGCTTGTACAGCGTCAGGCAGCTGGTTTCATCGCCTGGCCGCAGACGGAAGCGTGTGATGCGCGTCGCCGGCAGCAGCGCATCATCAGGATTGAGGCCGAGCTCAATGCGCCCTTCGCGGGTGTTTGGATTGTGCAATAGCGGCGCAACCGATTCCGCGATCAGCGAGTAACCTCCGACTCCCGACGTGGGGCCCTGATCGGCGGCGCCCACGTCCTTCCTGAATGCGCCGACACTGACCAGCACGAAGCAGGCAAACGCGATCAGCGCCAGGCTGAGGATCGATCGCGCCGGTCGGGCGGTGGTGTGCCGGAATCCAAGGCGCAGCATCGCCGTGGCGCCGCGTCCCAGCGGCTGAGACGGCGGCCGCCGGCGGAGGAGATACGACAGCGCCAGCAATAGACCGACGAGCAATGCGCCCCCAGCGCCGAAAAACCCGGCCGTCTGATTGATGAGGCCCATGGTTGCCGCCACCAGGAGCGATAGCGCCAGCAGGATCAGCGTGGCTGCGGCGTTGCGAGCCGCACTCGTGGTGGACGTGACCCGAGCCTCGACGGCGCCTTTCAGCAACGCGCGCGCGGATCGTTTCGTCATCGATCGAATGCCGGCGCCGATCGCGAGCACTCCGGCGATCACGGTACCGCCGGCGCCGATGGCCAGCCATTCAGGCCTGATGTGCAATTCGAGACTCGTCGTGCCGACTGCGCCCACCCACCAGGTGCGCAGTCCGTACATGATCAGCGCGGCGTAACCCACTGCTGCGAACACGCCGACGATTGCGCCGGCGCCTGCGAGCACGGCGCCCTCGGACAGGAAGCTGCGGCGGATGGCTCGCGGCGCGAATCCAAGAGCCGCCAGGACACCGATCTCCTGGGTCCGCTGTTCGAGGCCGACGGCAAAAAACAAATACGCCAGCAGCATCGCCGACACCACGAGGAAGAAGCTGAAGTAGAAAAAGTACTGCCCGAAATCCGTTGTCCCTTGTGCGGCGGCCGCGGCCTCGTTGCGCACATGGCGCGCGGTCAGTCCGGCGGCGGCCGGATCGATCGACCGCGGGCTAAGCGACGCTGTTCCGGACAGTCGGAGGGAAGTGACGTTGCCATATCGCCCCCCCCAAAGCCGCTGGCCTTCGGCGAGCGGAATGAACGCCTTCGGCGCGGCGCGATGTTTATCCCAGTACTCTTCGTCTTTTGGGCGGATGCGTTTGAGGTCGACCGGGAATGGCGGATCCCAGGAGGTCATGTCTGGCGCATCGCTGATGCCGGGATATTCCGGCGTCAGCGTCTGATCGCCGCCGGGCCCGTCCATCGGTACGACCCCGGCGAACGTGAATTCCGCGGTTGCCGTCCGCAGTCCGTCCTCGTCTGACCACACGTAGTAGTCGAGCGCAACCGTTTCGCCCTCCTTCGCCCCCAGGTCTTGTGCGGCCCACTCATTAAGAAAAAGGGGTCGGGTCCATTTTCCGCTCGTCGGCAACGCTGCGGAATCGAATGCCGCGACGGTCGAATAGGGAATCTGGCGATCTCCGATTCTGATTGTGTTGGCGACGTACGTGATCACAGGTGTGATCGAACGTCCATCCCGCCGCGCAATTCCTGCGATGTGGCTTGCCAAAGCATCGGTCATGAACCCAGCGCGACTTTCGACGCTCGTCAGGGTCCCCGGGGCTGTCCGCGTGCGAAGCCCTAAATCATCGAGAGCCGCGGCGGGTTTCAGCTGATTTCCCAGGAAATCCGTGGAATCAAAAATGGACCCGACCCCTTTCACGAGGAGAGCATTCGCCCGCTCGCCGAGGGAGAGGTCGCGCTGGAGGCGCGATAGCGGGACGTAGATGGCCAGGACCGGGCCTTGCGACGGAGATAACGAGAACTCGGCGAGGGACGATCGATCGAGGACCTGCTTCACCGACAGCCGGATGCGCTCGCCGGTGATGTCGCGTCGACCCTGGATGCTCGACAGCGGGATGTCGCTCGGCTTCGCGACGCGGAGCGTGATGCCGGCGCCGGCGCCGGCTTGGAGCTCGGCGGCGAGTGCCGGACTGATGAACGCCTCGCGGCCGTCGAGCGTGAGGCCGTCGACACCATGGAACCGGCCGAAACGTTCGTCGATGCCATAGACCATCACGCGGCCCGCTGAGCGTCTCGACTCATCGTCCGACACCGCGCCGGTGATGGCGACGAGCGGCGCCGCATCCAGCTTCAGGCCGTCGGCCAGGGCAGCCCGGAAAAACGTCGGCGACGTCACGACGACCTCCGTCGCGCCCAGGCGGCTGAGCGCGATCTCGCGCAAGCTCTCACGCACCGACGCGCCGACTAGCAGCGCGCCCGACAGTACCGCGACGGCCACGGCGACACCGAGCACCACCATCGCGTTGGTGGCTTTGTAGTACCGCAAGCTCGCGCGAGTCAACATATCTAGACCGATAAGACGCCGCGTTGCATCTGCCAGCGGCGATCGAATCGCCTGCCGAGCACGTCGCTGTGCGTGACCACGATCATGATCGCCCGCTGTTGCGCGTGCATGGTGATCAACAGCTCGGCGACAACGTCCGCAGTTTCCGCGTCGAGGTTGCCCGTGGGTTCGTCGCACAATAGCAGTCGCGGCTCTCGCACCAGCGCCCGCGCGATGGCGGCGCGCTGTTTCTCGCCGCCGGAGAGCTCGGCAGGCCGATGGTGCAGGCGGTCGGCCAGGCCCACCTTCGCGAGCAACGCGCGCGCCCGATCGGCGGCGCCGGCGTCGGGCTCGCCGACCAGCGTCGGGACCAGCACGTTCTCGAGCACGGTGCATTGCGGGAGCAGACAATGATCCTGCAGCACAAAACCGATCTCGCGATTGCGAAACGCGGCGAGCCGATCGAGGCCCAGCGAGTACGGATCCGTTCCATACAGTTTCGTCGTGCCGCTGGTGGGCGGCTCCAGGCCGCCCAGGATGTAGAGCAGCGTGCTCTTGCCAGATCCCGAGGGCCCCATCACGCAGGCCGCATCTCCCGGTTGCAGCGCCAGCGACACGTCGCGCAGCACCGCGAGATCACCCGCCGGCGTCTGGTAGGTTTTCGACAGGTGACTAGCTTCGAGCACCAATCACCTCCCGATAAATGTCCAGCACGTGTTGGGCCATGTGCGTCACGGTGTAATGGCGGCGCACGCCATCCGCGCCACGTTGTCCGAGCTCGGCGGCGCGGGCGGGATCCTGCCACAATTCATCGATCGCATCCGCCACGTCGGCACCCGATTCCGATCGTGCGAGCAGGCCGCCGCCAGTCCGGTCGATCATTTCCGGAAACGCGCCGAAGTTCGGCTGCACCACGGGGACGCCGCACGCCATGGCTTCGAGCAGATACAGACCCTTCGGCTCCCGATAGGGACTGGGCACCGACAGCACATCGATGTCGTGGAAGAACCGCACCTTTCTCGCGCGATCGAGGGCGCCGCGGTAGACGAACTCCTCGCCCAGACCGGCCTGCCGCAGCCCCTCGGCGATGCGCTCGAGGTACGGCTTGTGTTCCGGAGCGAGGTAGCCGGCGGCCAGCAACCGCGACGGCGGCAGTCCTTTCTCCAGCCGCAACACGCGGTACGCATCGGCGAGATTGTGCAGCCCTTTTTCCGGCGCCACGCGCGCGAAGTAGCCGATCGTAAACGGATCTTGCCGGGGGCGCGGTGCCGAATCGAGATCGGCCACGTTGACACCAAGCGGGGCGACGCGGATCTTCGCCGCCGGAATGCGCAGGTAGTCGCGCATGTGATGGGCGTAATAGTCGCTGACGGCTATAAACATGTCGACGTCCGCCAGCTGCCGGCGCGTCAACTCGAGCGCTTGAGTGCGGTACGGCTCGACCATCGCGTCGAAAAACAGATCCTCGCCCTGCAGCGTGATCACGATCGGCCGGTCCAGGACGCGTTTGAGCGGCGCCGCGAGGCAAATCAAGAGCGTGTAGGGAATGTTGACGATGTCGGGCGGCGGTTCGGCGGCGACCCACTCGAGCAGCTTGTCGATCTCCTTGCGCTGATGGCCCTCTTCGCCTCGCAGCGTCGACACCGTCAGCGCGCCCAGGTCCTTGGCGTCAACCGAAATCGATCCACTGGTGAAGGCCTTGATCACGTTGGGGGCATCGAGGACCCGATCGAGGAGTCGCGGTGTCCGGCGGAACCACGATGAGTGCTGATCGAGATAGACGCTGATGCCGCCGAAGAACACCTGGCCCTGGCGGCTGACGTTCTCTTCGTCGGTGAGTGTCGGCGTGTAAAACGGCAGCAGCGTCACTTCGTGACCGAGGCGGATCAACTCGGCGGCCAGCGCGTTGTCGCGCAGGCAGCTGCCGCAATACATGGAGGCTGCTCCGGCGGTTAACGAAAGTATTCTCATCGCTGAAGTGAAGAGTCAAGAATGCAGAGTCAAGAGTAGGTGTTCTTCACTCTTAACTCTGCACTCTTCACTACGCGAGTCGTTGTATGGCCCGCCGTGCGTAGAGATGCTCAAAGAGGTTTCCCTCGTGCGGCTGATCCCACCCGATTTGCGTGGTCGACAGCGGTCCGAAGTTCAGGCGATCGACATGCGGCGAAGCGACGAATCGCGCGCGGAACGCGGGATCGCTCGAAATACAGGAGACCACCAGAGAAGGCCCGAGTACCTCCGGCAGATCGCCCGCCGGCACTTCCACCACGCTGGCAAACGGAAACAGCAACTCGCGGTTGGCGAGCGGATGCGGCGCGTCGCAGCGAATCACCGTCGGCAGCAGGTAGGTGCCGCCGTGAGCTGAGGCGACGCGATCGTTGCCACGCACGGTGGCCGACACATCGCGCGCGAGGCCAGATTCACCGCTCATGTCTGCATCGATCATCGACGAGATGCGCCTGGCCGTCTCGGGATCGGCGAATGGCGCCAGCACCGCATCTGGATCGTCGGCGCGACGCGGGGTCACCATGGCCAGTTTCCTGGCCAGCGCTTCCGCGATCGCGTCGGCGTGCTTCGTCACCCACACGCCGGATGCGTTCACGCACGAGCGGCCGCCATTGTTGGAGATGGACTCGGCGATGACGTCGATATATTGCTCCCATCGATCGGCGAGATCGGGACCAATGACGACCTTGGAGTAACCGGGCCCGTGCACTTCGACACGACCGCCTTCGGCTTTCCATCGTTTGGTGGAGGCCACGTCGCCAAACACCATGCCGCGCCCCGTCGATCTCAGGATCTCGTTGCCGCCGGCGTGATCGGTGGGGTAGTAGGCAAACGCCCGCGGCGGCGCGCCAGCCTTGATCCACGCCTGGATGATGCGCAGCGGCGTCCACGGCTCGGCGCTGCCCGGCTTCAACACCAGCGGCATCTTCAGCACCGTTGCCGGCGCCCACAACGAGTGCACGCCGGGCGAGTTGCTCGGCAGCACCACACCAAGCGCTTCGGTGCGAGGAAAGAAGCTCAACATCTGTCCGCGAACCGTGCCAAATCCCTCGTCGAGAACCGACAAATCCAGACCACGTGTGAGGCCTGCCAGCACTTCATCCACCTTGCTCAGCACACCGTGCACCTTCATCATGTTGCGGCGCACGTTGCTGAACGGCATGCCGGTAGTGGCCGACACCTGCTCGACGTACTGTTGCGGCGTTTGCAGCGTGCCGGTCTCGGGATCGAGCGGCAGCGGGTCGTCGAGAAAATGCTCAGCCGCGCGTCCGGCCATCGCCACCAGTTCGGCCACCGGAATCCGCAGCAGCGTTCCGCGCACCTCGCCCTGCTTCAACAAGTCGCGCCGAATCAGCCCCAGGTTGGCCTGACTCATCGACACAAACGGCTCGCGCGTCCGGAAATGCGGCGTCACCACCTGGTTGACGCTGCGATAGGGTTGTCCCCATCGAAGGATTGGCAGATGCAGCATTAGTACACTCCCTCGACCACTGACTTTTGGAAGCGCGAGAACGGACGGACGTTTCGCACCCCGTCCCAGGGATATTGCTCGCACGGCGCCTCGCGCTCGCATTCATCGCGCTCGAGGAACCGCGGCATGAAGAATTCTTTGGTCAGCGTCGTCAGGCGCACACGGCCGGTCTTGCCGTAGCCGACCACCCTCGTCGGGTTGTCGGGATCGACCACCTCAATCATGGCGCGCGGCGCCGGCGGATAGTAGATGATGGCCCAGTTGTCATCCGTCGTCGGCGGCTTGCTGGGGCCCAGGCCCATCAGCGTGTTGCCGTAGGTCGGCGCGAAGTGCGCGCCTTCCATCAACTCCTCGACCGCGAAGCGATGGAACTGCGGCGTCATCTCGGTGCCGCCGCAGAACACGCCGGTGATGCCGGCCTTCTTCAGCGACACCCGCTCGCACAACGCTTCGAGCAGTTTCGGCGTCGTGAACAGACACTTGATGGTGTCGTGCGCCTTGAGCAGCGTCAGCCCCTGGTCGATGACGTGCCGCTTGTAGAGCTCCATCATCTCCATCTCGCCCATCTTGATCAGCTTGATGACCCAGCGCGGATCGAGATCGACCATGAAGCAGATGCCGCCTCGATGCTGCGCGAGATGCTCGATGGCCAGCCGCAGCCGGCGCGGGCCGCTCGGCCCCACCATCAGCCAGTCCGAGCCCTTCGGAAATTTGTCGTCAGGGAGGGTGTTGCTGTACCACTCGTAATCAATCCGGAAATCGTCGATGTTGATACGCGACTTCGGCACTCCGGTGCTGCCGCCGGTCTCGAAAGTGAAGATCGGACGATTCGCGTACGCGCGCGGCACCCACCGCCGCACCGGCCCGCCACGCAGCCACTCATCTTGAAAAGACCCAAACTTGTCGAGATCGTTGTACGACTTCACTTCCTGGCGCGGATCCCAGCCGGCCTTCTCGGCCCATTGCAGCCAAAACGGACAGCCGGTTTCAGGACTGAAGTGCCACTGCACGGTCTCGCGGACGTGCGCGTCGAGTGCCACGCGCGCCTTATCGATGTCGGGAACTGCTACAGGCATCCCGCTATTTTATCTTTGCGCCGCCGCCGGCGGGGCTATGGCGTCAGGACGTCTTCGAACGTGCTGATCGGTCCGGTGTAACCGCCAGGCTTGTCACGCTTCGGGAGCGACAGGAAGTACTCGATCACCGGACGGTCGTCCGACAGCAGGGGGCCGTCGCCGGCGAACGACCTCGCGGCGTCCGGATTCGCCGTGTAGATCCGCTTCAGCGTCGCCAGATCCCAGGGGAACTGCTCGAAGCTGCGGCGACGGACCTCGTATGCCGTCTGACTGATAGAGAACGGCTGCGTGCTGCCCAGCATCAGCCCGCCGTCGGCCCACAGATGCGTGTGGGGGAAGACCGAGAGAAACGTGCGCAGCAGCAGCTTGTATTCCGTCTCCGTCTCGCCGCCATTCCACTGCATCACCAATCCGCCATCGGCGAGCGACTGCCGCACGAGCTCGTAGTATTCACGCGAATACAACGCGCCGGCGCCGGCGTGGCGCGGCAGGATGATATCGGCGGTGATGACGTCGTACTTCTTGCGATTCATCATCAGGTAGTTCCGCCCATCATCGACGCGCAACCGCACGTTGGGGCGTGACAGCAGATCGAAGTTGATGTTCTTGAAAAACTCCGAACCGCCGACCACCGCGTGAGACAGTTCGACGACATCGACATCGACGTTCAACCGCGCCGCCGCGCCAGGCGTGGCGCCGCCGCCGAGACCGACCACGAGCGCCGTTCGCGGCTGTTGATGGAGCATCACCGGCAGCGCGCCGATGCGATGGTGCACGAACGCGGTTGCCGGCGAATCGTTGGCCTGGTGGTTGCCGTCGAGATACATGATGCGCATCGGCGGACTGCCCGGCCGCTCGTGAATCGCGACGGTGGTCTGTGCACCCTCTTGCCGCCACAACAGCGTTTCCCGGCGGTGAAACCGCTCGAACGCCATCGCCAGAGGATCCACGGCGACGCGCGCCGCCATCAGGAACAGCATTGGCGCGACCACGCCGATGGTGATCGCCATGGCCGGCTGCGAACGCCGCATCGAGAGCGCCAGCATGATAGCCGACGCGGTGGCCACTGCCGCCGTGATGATGAGCCCGCCGCGGCTGCCGACTTGAGGCAACACCACGAAGCCGGCGATCAGGGACCCGAGAATCGCGCCTAGAACGTTCAGCGAATAGAACGTGCCGACGCGCGTGGTGGTGTCGGCGCCGCTGTCGTCGCCGGCCCACACCGTGAGGCCGATCGGAAACGCCACGCCCAGCAGGATAGTAGTCGGCAGCATTGCAATCGCGCTCGACACGGCCAGCGGGGCCAGATAGGTGTCCAGGCCCAGTCGTTCGAACCACGGCAGGGCGGCGTCAACGGCTTGCTGCGATCGCGTCAACGCGTTGAACGACAGCACCGCGGCCACGCCGATCGTGGCCTGAATGACGGCCAGCAGCGGCAGCCAGTTGCGCCGCTGTCGAAGCAGCGGCGCCGCGATGGCGCTGCCGATGGCGATGCCCGCGAGCACGCAGGCCAGCATGACGGTAAAGGCGTAGGCCGTGGGCCGCAGGAACAGCACCAGCATTCGAAACCAGATAATCTCGAGCGCCAAGGACATGAGGCCGGATAGGAAGAACACCCATAGCACTACACGTGGTGCCTCGTGCCTCGTGCCTCGTGCCTCGGCGTTGGGAGCCTCGTGCCTGGTGCCAGGTGCCTCGGGGGTTGGTGCCTCGTGCCTGGTGCCTCGTGCCAGGGGGGCCGGTGCCAGGAGTGCGATGACACCGATTGCGATATTCGTTGCGGCAGCGATCTGGAATGAGCGCGCGACGCCGAGTTCGGAAATGAAATAGAAACCGGCGGTGAGCGCGCCGGCGATGGCGCCGGCGGTGTTGATCGCGTAGAGCACGCCGATTTTGCCGCCGATGCGATCTTCCCGCGCGACGGCGGACCTCACAATCAGCGGCAGCGTGGCGCCCATCAACGACGTCGGCACGATCAGCACCAGGAACGCGACCACAAAACGAATGATCGTGATCGCCGCAATCGAGTCGGGCAGCGAATCGTGCACCGACACCCAGAGCCGGGTCAGCCAGTCGAGCACGAGCGGGGTAACGAAGGCGGTAACACCGACGAGGATCTCGGCAATGCCGAACGCGGCAAGCGGCCGCGAGAGTCGGGTGGCGATGCGCCCGGCGACGAAGCTGCCGAGACCAAGGCCGGCCATGAAGCCGGCCAGCACGGTGCTGGCGGCATACACGGTGACGCCAAATACGAGGGAGAGCAACCGCAGCCACATCACCTGGTAGACCAGCGCGCAGGCGCCGGAACCGAAGAAAAGAATGATGAGGAGCGGCAGCAGCCAGCGAGGGGAGCCCTCGGGCCGCGATGCCGGTGTCACTTCCGCCGCAGTCTATCAGACGCTTTGGGCCGCCGCGGCTGTGGGACCGCGGGCGCAGGCGGCGTCGCGGTCCGAGGGACCGGCGGCATTGGAATGAACACCGACGTCCGCGCCGCGTAGTCCGCATATCCAGGTTTGGTCTCGACCATCGCCGATTCGAGCAGCGGTACGCCGGTGACGCGCACCAGCAGGAACGTCATGATCGCCGGACCAATCAGGCCAGGCACGCCGCCGGTGGCGACGCCGATCATGCCGAATCCCCACCATACGATGGCTTCGCCGAAGTAATTCGGATGGCGCGAGTAGCGCCACAAGCCGGTATCGAGCACACGTGTGTCGCTCCCCGGAACAGAGCGGAACCGTCGCAGGTGTTCGTCACTCACGATCTCAAAAAACAACCCGATGACGATCAACATCACGCCGAGGCTGTCGAACGTGTTGAGCTGGGCCGGCACCAGCGAGACGATGGCGAAGTACAGCGGCAGCGAGACCACCCATGCGATCAGCGCGTGCGGGAGAAAGACGGTCACGTAGCTGTACCACCACCACGTGTCCTCGCGTTCCTCGCGCATCTTTTCGTAGCGGTAGTCCTCGCCGTTACCGATGTTGCGGGCGCCCACGTGCGCCGCCAGCCGAATCGCCCAGATCGCCAGCAGCGCCAGCGTCAGCTGCGCGCGCAACGGGTAACCGTCGCTGGTGAAGTAGTAGATGAGACCGATCAGCAGGATGCCGGGTCCCCACCAGATGTCGACAATGCTCGAGTTGCGGAGCGATACCGACACGCCCCAAAGAATGGTGAACAGAATCAGAATCGCGACAAGGCTCAGCAGCACTCGTTATCGGGGGCCGAACCGCGAGGCGAGGTAATCAATGAGCGGTTGTTTCTCGGCGTCGCCGACCGCGGCGCCCCACCGCATCATCCTTTCCACCGACCGCGTCCAGCCAGTGGGGGTGAGCTTTTGTTGTTCAATGATATCCGCTTCGTGGCAAGTCAGGCAGAGCCGCTGGTAGGTGGCCGCTCCACTTTCGGTGGCAGGATGCGATGCCACAGGCCTTGGCGCGAAATGCTGCGCAAGATAGGGCTGCAGGACGTCCCGCTCTTCCGGCGTGATCGACGTGCCCCAGCGCACCATCTTGTCCACCGATCGCGTCCAGCCAACCAGCGACAACTTCTGCGCGGTGATCAGATCGGCTTCGTGACAACTGAGGCAGCGGCGTTTCAGGACGTCGAGCCCGGCGCCCGCAGGAAGTTGTTGCGCCGCCACCGTTGAGGTCGCCGCAAAAAAGACGATGAGCAGCGTTTTCATTTCACGTCGATCCTGACCGAATCGTACTGGTTCCACAGATAGCCCGACGGGTTCCATTGCGACACCGCCGGCTGCATGCGGCCGCGCGAATCGGTGGCGCGCGACAGGATCAAATACGATTCCGGCCGCTGCGCGTTGAGCTCGAATTCGAAACGCCGCCACGCATAACGTGCCTGTTCGCCGGTGAGGCGCGCCGGCTGCCAGGTGGCGCCGTTATCGAGCGACACGTCAACCGCCTTGATATCGTCCTCACCCGCCCAGGCAAAGCCTCCGACCTGCACTTTGCCAACCGCATGAGTGGACCCGTCGGACGGCGTGGTTATCAACGACTTGACGATCAAGCCGGTCAGGGGCGCCAAGTCTTTGGCGTCGACCGCCGCACCTGGTGCGACGCGGCGCGTCGGATAGCGATAGCCGGTGGCCACCCAGAAGCTGTCGGAGTCTTTCGCGATCACGTTGAGGGCGTTCAGCCACTTGATGGCATAGGCGCCTTCCCATCCGGGCACGATTGCGCGTAAGGGTGCCCCGTGCACCAGCGGAATCGGTTCGCCGTTCATGGCGTAGGCGACGAGCGTGTCGGGATGCATCGCCTTGGCCATCGGCACCTGGCGGACGAACGCCGGCATGGTGCCCGGCGGTCGATCGGCCGCGTGCATCTCGACGTTGATCCCGCCGCTCTTGACGCCGGCTTTCTTCAACACGTCGGCCATGCGCGCGCCGGTGAAACGCGCCGTGCTGACGGCGCCTTTTTCCCACTGGATGCCGGCCACTGACGGTTGAAAAAACGCGCGGCCATTGCCGGCGCATTCGAGGGTCACGGTAACCGTGGTGGCCGGCAGCTTTCGGATCTCGTCCACCGACAGGGTCAGCGGTGAGTTCACCTCGCCGCCGACTTTCAAAGTCCACGACGCCGCGTCCACCTGCGGAATCGGCATGTGCGACCGCACGTAGAACGCATCGTTCGGTGTGATGAAGGCGTTGAGCAGCGACACCGGCGTTTCAAAGTCCGGCGGCCGGACCGATCGAATGATAAGTTTGTCCTTACCGTATAGTTGCCGCGGCGGGGCTTGGGCGAACAACTCACGCGGTGCGAATCGAACGGCCACGCCGCCGGCCGCGAGATAGAAAAGGACGTCTCGACGTGAAATCATCTCTGCGGATTATAGCCGTGCTCGTGGCGGCAGCGCTGATGCCGGCCGCGTCGGCGCAAACGCCGCGGACCTTTCCCGATCAGCGGCTGGTGACGCCGGTCAACGACCGCCCCGCCGGTCCGTACGCGCGCGTTCACCCGTGGAGCGAATTGCCGTACGACGCCGACGTCTACGACAACCGCGCGTCGGTGATCGGCATTGCCGAGGGACCGGACCGTAACATCTATGTCCTCACACGCTGCCATCGCAATTCATGCGAAGGCCGGCCCGAAGCGCCGATCCTGAAATTCGATCCCGAGGGCCGGTTGCTGGCGTCGTTCGGCGCCGGTCTGTTCGTGTTTCCCCACAACCTCACCATCGATCGCGACGGCCACGTGTGGACCACCGACGAGGGCAACCACGCCGTGCGCAAGTTCACCGCCGACGGCACGCTGGTGATGACGATCGGCGCCCCCGGGAAAGCCGGTGGGCCGCCATCGCTCCTCACCTCGCCGACCGGCGTCATCGTCGCACCGAGCGGCAACGTGTTCGTGACCGAAGGACACGACAACAGCCCGACGGCGGCGGTGGCGCGCGTCACCAAGTGGACCGCCGACGGCACGTTCATCAAGAGCTGGGGTAAGACCGGAACGGCTCCCGGCGAGTTCAGCACGCCGCACGTGATCGCGATCGATTCGCGCGGCCGGCTGTTCGTCGGCGATCGCCACAACAATCGCATCCAGATCTTCGATCAGGAGGGCAATCTGCTCGATGTCTGGTATCAGTTCGGACGTCCGAGCGGCATCGTCATCACGCCAGACGACCGTATTTATGTGGCCGACTCCGAGTCGTTCGACTTCCACAACCCCGGGTGGGAAAAAGGCATTCGCATCGGCAGCGCTCAAGACGGCTCGGTCGAGTTCTTCATTCGCGACATCGAGCCCACCACGATTTCGCACAGTGGCGCTGAAGGTATCGGCGTTGACTCGCGCGGCAACATCTACGGCGGCGTCGTGCGTCGCCGCATGCTGGAAAGGTTTGTACGACTGGGATCGGACCGGGCCGCTCCGCCGGCTCCCGCCGCGCCACCTGCGCCACGTGGTGAGGCCCTCACGCACCTCGGCCACATCACGACCAGCTTTGCGCCGGCACCGGGAGGGCTGGCCGTGACCGCCGCCATCGAGGTGAATGCCGCGATGTTCCACGCCAACCTCGCAGCGGGACAGCCAGGCCTCGACTTATTGAAGTTGCACACGGTGCATGTGCTCAACGTGCTGCCGTCAGTGGTGACGGCTGCGGAAGCGGTTGCGACTCACATCGAGCTCGCCACGCGAGCTGCTGATGCGTCACCGGCGATCCGGAAGCACAGTCCAAACGTCGCGGCGGCCGCACGCGCGGTGGCGTCGAAAGCACAAGCCATGCGGAAGCTTGCGAGTCAGGCTCTTGCCGCGCCATCTCATACGGTTGCTGCGCCGCTGGTTCAGCAGTTGCGGACGCTGGCGTTGACACTCGATACCGAAGGCATGAATCCGCTCGAGGCAGCGGTCTACGCGATTCTTGAGGCCGAACAGCTGCCGCGAGTGTTACGATAGCGGGGGGTTTAAGAGGCAGCCGAGTTGGCGTTGAATTAGTTCGCATAGCACGGCTAACTGGTATAAACAGGCCCATAATCAAACGCTGTCACGTTTAGATGATTCTCATTTCTTCGAACCGATAATCGCGTCGGTGCGCCCCCAAGGAATGGATTGATGGTTCAACGTGCGGAATCGGTCTTGCGGAAAACGCTCGCTTCGCTCGAGACTCAGAAGGCGAAACTCGAGGGTCAAATTCAGGCGATACGAAACGCGCTGGTGGCGATTGAAGCACAGTTAGGAAATCTTGCGAACCGTCGAAAGAGACGCCCCATGGGCGCGGTCGAGCGCAAGAGCGTCAGTCGAAGAATGAAGGCCTATTGGGCGAGAAAGCGTACCCAACGTACTTAACGAGAAAACCGACAGGAGCACTTGCCTTTCCCGCCTGCGGCTCTACAGCAGGAGAGGTCCGTCAGTAAGCATTCAAAATCAGGGCCCTCCTTCGGGCTGCTGCAACTCCACAGAACCTAAGAAGAGTGAGTCAAGATTCGGCGATTTTTCTGAACCTGTAACACAGTTCTACTACAGAAACCGGCGCTTTAAGACAGCAACCTTCGGTTCAAAGGCGGCCGGCTCCTCGATGCACTTAATCAGCTCGTCGTGGACCTTGGAGGGCGCGTTGCTTGGGAGCTTGGTCACGGTGCCGTTGGAAACTCAACACTTTACATCTACGGGCTTGACCAGCCATTCATCAGCGATCGGGTGGTAATAAAGTCGCAGTGACTTCTGTACGCCCGACGGCCTGGTCGCCGCAGTGAGACCGACGGCATGAGAAGACCGATCGAGATCAACATCGTCGAATCCGGACTCAATCACCCTGAAGTGTCGTATGCGCGATTCTCGGCGGAGCGGTGCGATGAGACCCCCCGACCGGCCCTTCGGGCGGGGCAATCGCAGGGCAACGAGCGAGCCGGGATGTGTCGGGCTCCCGACCTGCACCACCACGTACTGTCGTCCGCGATGCAGGTAGCCCATCATCCCGTATTGTCCGGGCGCCGGCAGCTTGACCGTCGCGAGGCGGCGGCCCGTCTTCTTGTCGAGCGCGTAGAGCACCGGATCAACTCCCGGCGCGGTGAGCAGGAGCGTCTTCGTCGGCATCATCACCGCATGAACGGTCTGTCCGGTTGGCGGAATCTTCATGCCGCGTAGCGCCGGGTGACTGCGAACGAACTCCGGCGTGTCGCCGTTCGGCGTCTCCCACAGAAACTCGCCCGTGGTCATGTCGATGGCGATGATGCGGCTGTACGGCGGCTTCCAGATCGGCAAACCCTGCGGGCCGCGCAGGTCGCCGCGATTGGCGACCACCCACTGCGCCACCGTGCGGCCGGTGGTCTTGGGATCCTCGGGCTCGTCCATCTTCGCGCCCGGCACCATGTTCTCCGAGCGGCACAGCCGCTGCGTGGCGACGAACAGCACGCCGTTTTCGGGATCCGCCACGGTTGGACCGTTGATGTTGCTGGCGCCGGCCGGGCAACTCACGAACGAACGGAGTCCCGACGGATGGCCAACCTGAATCGGCGGATTGAACAGCGGTCCCGTCTTGTAGCGCTTCATGATTTCGATCGCTTCCTGACGCAGCTCGGGCGTGAAGTCGATCAGGGCGTCTTCGGTGAGCTCCTGGATTTCGAGCGGCTTGGGTTTCGTCGGAAACGGCTGCGTCGGCGACAGGGTTTCTCCGGGCAGATCGGACTTGGCGACCGGGCGTTCTTCGATCGGCCAGATCGGTTTCCCGGTTTCCCTGTTGAAGACGTACGCGAACCCCTGCTTCGTGGTCTCAACCACGATGGGCGTGCGCGTGCCGTTGATCGGCACGTCGAGCAGCACGGGCGCCTGCGGGTTGTCGAAGTTCCAGATGTCGTGATGCACCATCTGGAAGTGCCACACACGTTTGCCGGTCTTGACGTCGAGCGCGAGCAGGCTGGTGCCGAACAGGTTGTCGCCGGGGCGGAAGCCGCCGAAGAAGTCGATCGTCGGCGGGTTGGTCGGAATGTAGACGAGTCCGCGCGCCGGGTCCGCGGACATCGGCGCCCACGACGACACATCGCCCGTGGTTTTCCACGCGTCGTTCTTCCACGTGTCGTGGCCGAATTCGCCGGGCCGCGGGATGACGTGGAACTTCCACATCGGCTTTCCCGTGCGCGCGTCGTAGGCGAGGATGTCGCCGGGAATGTTCTCTTCGCGCGTCTGGTAGTAGCCCTGTTCGTGAACGTTGCCAACGACAATCACGCCGTTGACGACGATCGGCGGCGACGACGTGGAAAGATTTCCAAGATCGCGCGGAATGCCGTGGTCAGGGTCGTACTGGTATCCCGACTTCAGCCACGGTTCCCAGTCCTTGACGAGATCCGGCAGCATGTCGACCACGCCCGACCGTGGAAAACCGGGCAGCGGCACACGCGTGCCCCAGTTCTCGAGGTGCTCACCGGACTTGGCGTCGATGGCGTGGAGGAAGAACGCGGGCGACGTGTAGAAGATCACGGAGCGGCCCGCGACTTCGGCGAACGCCACGCCCTTGCCGTAGTTGTTGCGCATCCCGCGCATCCATCTGGTGGTGTGCGGCTCGCGGTAGGTCCAGATCGTTTCGCCGGATTCGGGATCGATCGCCGCTACTGAACGGCGTTCGCCTGCAACGGTGTAGAGCAGGCCGTCGACGTAGAGCGGTGTCGATCGAAAGATCGGGTCCGCGGTCGGCCCGAAATTATCGCCGCGCCAGGTCCACGCCACTTCGAGAGATGCGACGTTGGCAGCAGTGATGTGATCGAGCGGCGAGAAACGCGTGTGCTGCACGTCGCCGCCGATGTAGCGCCACTCACCGATCGGGGCTGCCGGTTGCGCGCTCAGGGAGAACATCGAGCCCGCCAGGATGCCAGCGATCACCAGTCGTGAGAGTCTCGCCATCGGCCCCATCCTCGCCTTCGCCAGGGGCACGGCCGGACAGGCTATTGCTCGAGGTGATCGAGCAGCTGCCGCCACCGCCGGCGAGCCACAATCATAGTCCGACCATTCGACAACACGATCTCGCCGGTGCCGTCGCTGAACGGCTTCGCTTCCTTCACCGCGTCGAGCCGGATGATCGCGGTCCGCGACACCTGGAAGAACTGATGCTCGTCGAGTCGACGGGCGAGTGCCGCCAGCGTCGGCTGCATCGACAGCTGCTCGCCGGCCGTGATCACATGGGTGACGCCGTCGACAAACGTGAAGGCGATGACCTCGGTGGCCGGCACCACTCGAAAGCGCGCTCCGCGGCGCGCCAGGAACCGCGTCGGTGCCATGCCGGTGGCGTGGGTGAGCTGTTCGAGCGCGCGATCTCGCGCCGGAGCCTTGGCGGAGGCGGACGAGGCGCGCACACGATCGAGCGCCGCCGCCAGTCTCGCGCGATTCACCGGCTTCAGCAGGTAATCGAGCGCCGACAACTCGAACGCGTCGACCGCGTACTGATCGAAGGCCGTGCAGAAGATCACCGCGGGCCGTGGCCGGCCTAGCGACGCCGCCACATCGAGGCCGCTGGCGCCGGGCATCTGGATATCGAGGAACACCAGGTCGGGCGTCAACTCGCTGATCGTTTCCGCGGCCTGGAGGCCGTCTTCCGCCTCGCCGACGATGGTGACGTCGGGATGGGCGGTGAGCAGCTGCTTGAGCCGCTCGCGCGCCGGTTGCTCGTCATCGACCAGCAGTGTGCGGATCATCGCGCCTTGAGCACCATCACCGTCACATCATCCTGATCCTGTCGTGAGCCCCGATGCGCGCGTACCGCGTCGAGAATCGTCTTGCAGATGTGCGATGCCGGCTGATGACGGATCGTGCGAAGCAAATCACTCAACAACCGATCACCGTATTCCTCGCCATGATCATCCTGCGCGTCATTGACGCCGTCGGTGTAGGCGAGGAGAACGTCCCCGGACGACAGCTCGATCGTTCGCGATGCAAACGTTCCCGCTTCGACGAGTCCCAGCGCTGGTCCCGTGGCTGGCAGGCCATGCATTGACTCACTGCCCCCGGTCATGAGCATCGACGGATGCCCGGCGTTCACGTATGTGAGTGTGCCTTGGTCAGCGTTGAGCGTTCCGTAAACAGCGGTCGCATATCGCGCGCCGTCGGTGGTGGCGTAGACGTCGCGATCGACGGCGGCCATCAACGCGGCCGGTTCCAGTCGTGCCAGACGCGCCGCCGTGTTGACGCGCGCCTGCACCGCTGAGGCGACCAGCCCGGCTGCTACGCCTTTGCCCGACGCGTCGCCGAGCAGCAGCGCCCACGACGATCCGTCGAGGGCGAAGACGTCGTAGAAGTCGCCGCCGACGCCGCGCGCCGGCAACGATGCCGCGGCGCAATCGAAGCCGGGAATCGCCGGCAGCGAGCCCGGCCACATCTGCGCTTGCACGGCTGAAGCGACGGCGACGTCGCGCTCGACACTTAGCTTCGCGAGACGCGCGCGGACGCGGTCGAGCGTGACCGCGAGCTTCACGCGCGACACCGGTTTCAGCAGATAGTCGGTGGCGTCGACGGCGATCGCCTCGAGCGCGTAGCTGTCGAAGGCGGTGGCAAAGACGATGAACGGCCGCGGCTCCGGCAGCTCGGCGGCCAGCGCGGTGCCGCGCACTTCGGGCATTTCCACGTCCAGAAACAGCAGGTCGGGCCGCGTCCGGCGAATCACCTCGCGCGCTTCAATCGCACTGCCGGCCTCGCCGACGATCGACACGTCGCCGGCTGCATCGAGCAGCTGGCGCATGCGATTTCTCGCCGGCGGCTCATCGTCCACGAGCACGGCACGAATCACGCCGCGGCCCTCGTATTGGGGATGTCGAGGCGCGCCACGGTGACGCCGGCGCTCTCGTCACGCATGAGCCGGAACGAGGCGCGATCGCCGAAGTGGCCCTTGAGCCGCTCTCTCACGCTATGCAGACCGAAGCCTTCTCCTTCCGGCGCCTCGCGCCTCGCGTCTTGAGGTGCCTCGTGCCTCGTGCCTCGTGCCTCGTGCCTCGTGCCTCGTGCCTCGTGCTTGGTGCCAGGTGCCTCGTGCATCGGGCCTGTATTTCGCACCTCGAGCGTCACCCGATCGGGAGTGGTGCGAACGACCACGTCGATGCGGCCGGGTTCGCGCGCTTGCGACACGCCGTGCTTCACCGCGTTCTCGAGCAACGTCTGCAGCAGCATCGACGGAATCTGCGGCGCCGGCAGGCCGTGATCGGAATCGATAGACGAGGACAGCCGCTGACCGAACCGCGCCTGCTCGACGTCGAGATAGGCGCGCGCGAAAGCGAGCTCCTGATCGAGCGGCGCCCATTCGGAGTCGGACCGCCGCAGCGTGTAGCGGAACACTTCGGCGAGCTGCTCGACCACTTCATCGGCGCGCGCCGGGTTGGTGTGAATCAACGACGCGATCGCATTCAAGGCGTTGAACAGAAAGTGCGGGTTGATCTGCGCGCGCAGCGCCTTCAGTTCCGACTTGCTCGACTGCAGCCGCAGCTCCTGGGCCAGTTGTTCCTGCTCGACCCGCTTGCGCTGCAGCCGGATGTTCTCGAGCATGAAGCCGAACATACCGCCGAGCGACCGCAGCAACACCAGGTCTTCGGACAGAATGCGCCGGGTGTGTTCTTCCTTGAGCACGACGAGGCGGACGACGGCGCCGGTCACCGGACTGGTGAGCTTGATGTCCATCTGCACCGCCGGCTCGAAGATCGCCCGAGACCCCACCAGCACGGCGATCTTCACGCCGAAGATTTCGCTCAGCCGGCTTTCGGCGGCGGTAATCAGCGACGCTTCGTCAATGGCCGGCTGCATCGCCGTCAGCAGGTGCTTCACCGCTTCCACCGGTGTGAACTCGCGCCCCAGCCAGATGCGATCGAGCCAGCGTTCGGTGCGCGCCCAGAGCGTCGGTATCAACATCGCCATCGGCACCAGGGCGAAGGCAAACAGCCACGGCCGCGCCGCGCCGCCCGGCAGCGTCTCGACCAGCGGCAGCACCGCCGCAAAATAGACCCCGAGCACCAGCACGCTCACCAGGATCATGACCGCGCGCTTGACGACCAGATCGTAGAACTCGAACCGGTTCTCGAAATACACCGAGGCGACGAGAAAGTAGAGCGGCGAAGTCCGCGCCACTCGATCCAGCGTGGCCATCACCAGCCGCTGCTCGCTCATGAAGATCATCCCGAGGAACACGCCGCTCAACGCCACGAACAGGAGGATCATCACGTTGCGCAGCCGCATCTGGTCGGGCGTGCGCGCGCGGCGCGGGCGGCGCAGCATCAACACCGTCGAGTACAGGCTGGCGATGGTGAACATGCCACCGATGGTGATTCCAAACCAGGCGTTGAAGTCGACAAACCGCGGCACGATCCGGAAAATCATCGCCACCGACGCGATCAGGACGGTCGGCGCAATCACATACACGAGGCCCAACAGGTAGCCGAAGATCGGCGGCAGCGCCGGATCGCACTCGTCTGCGGACTCGCGATACACGGTGTGCATGATGACCGGCGGGAACATGAAGACGATCAGCGTGCCGAGGTCGAGGAGATCGTCCCGCGCGGCGTCGCCGGCAAGATAGCGGAACTCGATCAGCGTCATCAGCACGAACCAGAAGGTGCTGATGGCCATCAGCGCCATGCTCGGCCGGTCGAGGGTCCGCTTGCCCTGCGCTGCGTGTTCCTCTTGTTGCCGCACCCACACTCTGCTGACGCGGCGGATGCTGTAGACCGTGGCGGCGCCGTAGGCGTAGGCGCCGAACAGATAGACGAAGAGGAAGACGAGGCTGACCAGCGTCATGGGCCTGCTTCCTTATACGCGAATCGCGTGCCCGAATCCGCCGGTCAGCGGTCGAGCGGTGGTGTCCACCGATCGAGTGGCGCCGGGGCTATCCTGAACGGCACGTGATTACCCGCTTCGCCCCGGCGCCGACCGGCCATCTTCACCTCGGTCACGTCGTCAATGCGCTCCATGTATGGGGCGCGGCGCGCGATCGCGACGGGCAGGTGCTGTTGCGCATCGAAGATCACGATCGGCAGCGGTCGCGGCCCGAGTATGAAGCGTCGATTCTCGAAGACCTCGCGTGGCTCGGCTTCATCCATGACGGACCCATCATCAGGCAGAGTGAGCGTGGCGCGCTGTATCGCAAGGCGTTGCAGCCGCTGATCGATCGCGAGCTGGTGTTCGGGTGCACGTGCTCGCGCGCCGACATTCAGTCGGATGTCTATCCCGGCACCTGCCGCGACAAGGACATTCCGCTTACCGACGACGTGGGATGGCGGGTGCGAATGGAGCCCGGATCGGAGCGATTTTTAGACGAGCTGCTCGGCCCGCAGGAACAGGATCCCGGCCGGCAATGCGGCGACGTGCTGGCGCGCGATCGGCACGGCAACTGGACGTATCAGTTCGCGGCGACCGCCGACGATCACCTTCAGGGTGTGACGGATGTGATTCGCGGCGCGGATCTGCTCGATTCGACCGGGCGCCAGCTGCGCCTGGCGCGTTTGCTGGGCCGTGCGAAGCCGCCTCGCTTCTGGCATCACCCGCTGGTGATGAAGTCGCCCTCGCAAAAGCTGAGCAAATCCGACGGCGATACGGGCGTTCGCGAGCTGCGCGCGCAGGGCTGGAGCGCCAGCCAGGTGCTCGAAAAGGCCAGAACCCTTTCTGATACGCTAGGACCATGAAGACTTTCCTGATGCTCATCCTGGCGGCCGCTCTGCTCACGCCTTCCTGGTCGGTTGCGCATCCCGGACACGACCACAAGCTGATGGGGACGATTTCGTCGATCGACAAGAACAAGGTCGTGGTGAAGACCACCGAAGGCAAGGACATGACCTTCGAGATCACGCCGCTGACGACGTTCAAGCGCGGCAAGAACAAGGGCGCGGCCGCCGATCTGAAGGCCGGCATGCGCGTGGTCGTCAATATTGGCGACGGCGTCGAACCGCTCAAGGCCAAGGACGTGCAGTACTCAGCCGGGACCACCACCGCGCAGCAGTAGTGGTGACCGCGTCGGCCTTGACCATCGCGGTCAAGGACGCTACCGAGACGTGGCGCGACGGCCGCTTCCGCTGGGCGGCCGCCCTCCTGTTCGTTCTCCTCCTTGCCGCCGTGGCCGGCGGCGTGCAACATCAGCAGCAGATCGCGCGTCAGCACGCCGACGCGCAGCGTGCCGAGCGTGACGCGTGGCTCGACAAGGGCGACATGAATCCCCACGCCGCCGCGCATTACGGGGCCTTCGTGTTCAAGCCGGTGCAGCCGCTCTCGGCGATCGATCCGGGACTGGATCCATTCCTCGGCGTGTTCGTATTCCTCGAAGCGCACAAGCAGCAACTGGCGCGGCATCGGCCGATTGAAGACGCATCGCCGACGCGAAGGCTTGGCTTACTGACGCCCGCCACCGCGGCTCTGGTGCTGCTGCCGTTGCTGGTGGTGTCGTTGACATTCTCGAGTTTTGCCGGCGAACGCGATCAAGGGACGCTGCGCCCATTGATGGCCCTGGGGATCAGCCGCCGCTCGCTGCTCATTGGCAAGGCGCTCGGTGCATTGCTGCCGCTCTTTCTGATCCTCGCCCCGGCGACCGTGGTTGGCGCCGTATGGCTGATGCTTGCCACGCCGGCCGATCCCGGCGCGCCGATCGCGGCCCGCGCGTCCGGTTTGCTGGCCGTCTATCTCGTGCATGCGCTGATCTGGACCGGCCTGGGTCTCGCCGTATCGGCGCGGGCGCGCTCCCAGGCCACGGCGCTGGTGGTCCTGCTCGCGCTGTGGTTTGCCAATGCGTTCGTGATGCCTCCGGTCGCGATGGCGCTGGCGAAGGTGATCACGCCGGCGCCCTCCGCGCTCGAATTCGCCGCGGCCATCGAAGACGAGAAAGACACCTGGCCGGACTGGGATCAACGGGTCGAGGCCGTGATGCAGCGTTTCCTCGACGGCGAATTCGAGGCCACGTTCGCGCCCGCGAATGTCGAAGTGGTCGCGCTCGTCGAATCCGAGGCCGCCGAGACGGCGCTCTACGATCGTCACTTCACGGCCCTGTTCGACACCTACGCACGGCAGGCGCGCAGCTACGAGCGTGCGGCCATCATCGCGCCCACGCTTGCGGCGCGGACGCTGTCGATGGCGCTGGCCGGCACCGACGCCGCGCACGATGCCGTCTTTGCATCGGCCGCGGCCAGCTATCGGACAGAGATGCTCCAGACGCTGAACACCGAGCTGGCGCAGTCGGGACGGTTGAACACCTTCGACTACGTGCGCGGGCGTGATCTCTGGGAGAAGGTGCCGCCTTTCGACTACGACGCGCCAACCGCGGTGTGGGTCCTGTCCGAGCGGTGGTGGAGCGCGTCAGCGCTGCTGGCATGGCTGGCGGGCGTCACCGTGGCGTCGGTCTGGTCGGTGACGTCGATGAGGCTCGAATAGAGTCGTGAAGGCCGTGAATCCGATGCAGTCGAGTCACTTTCTCCAATCGGCCTTCACGACTCTCGCCCCGCCGGAGGCGGGGCCAAGCGACACTGCCCTAGCGAGGCGGAGCCGTTTCATTCAGTCTTGCCTGGCAGAGGCGGAGCCTCGCTAGTGGTCGGCTTTCTCGCCAGGCACGAGTGGACACTGCTGAACGCCAGCGCGGTGGTGCGCCTGGTGATGGTCGTGTTTGCGATCGCGATCCTCGCGGCGACGCTCCTCGGCGTGGCGCGCGTGGCTCGTGACCGGCAGACCTTCGACGCCTTCACCGCGCGAGCGGCGCAACACCGGGCCGGCCCAATCGCGGTGCGCGCCGACGTTGTCGGCAACGAAAAAGGCTGGCTCGCTCTGGTGCCTCCGGCGCCGCTGGCCGCGCTCGCGGTCGGGCAGAGTGACGTCTATCCGAGTTACGTGAAAGTGACCGCCCGCAACCTCGACGCGCTGGTCACCGGCGATCAGGTCGAACACCCGCTGGCCGTAGCCTCCGGCCACCTCGACGTCGCCTTTGTCGCCCTGTTCCTGTATCCGCTGTTGATCTTCGCCGTCAGCTTCGATCTCACGGCTACCGAGCGCGATCGCGGCACGCTGCGAATGGTGCTGGCGCAGCCCGTGCGACTGCACGATGTGGTGGCGGGCAAGATGATCGCCCGATGGCTGCTGCTCGCGGTACCGATGGTCGCGCTTCCCGCGCTGTTCGTCGCCTGGTCGATCCCCCTGATGGCGTGGACGCTGGCGGTGCTCGCGTACGGATTGGTCTGGCACGGCATTGCGCTCATCGTCAATGCGCGCGGCTGGGCGGCGCCGGCCAACGCGCTGGTGCTGGCCGGCATCTGGCTGCTGTTGGCGATCGTCGGACCCGCGACGGTCAATCTGCTGATCGCCGTGCGGTATCCGATGCCGTCGCGCGTCGAAGCGGCCGTGCAGGCTCGCGCCGCCACCGCGGACGCCACGCTGCAGGGCAGCCGCCAGCTCGGGCAGTTCCTCCAGGACCATCCGACGTCCGCCAACGTCGGCCGCGACGGCCTGCGTCAATTCGCCTTGTTGCAAGCCGCGCGCGACAGCCAGATTGCCGATCGCCTCGAGTGGGTTGAGGCGGCCTTCGACGCGCAGGTGCAGCGCCAGCGGCGGCTGGCGGGCTGGTTGAGTCTGGTGTCGCCGACGATGGTGGCGCAGGAGGTGCTGCTGGAGGCGTCGGGCACGAGCGCCACCCGGTTCGAGCACTTCCGCTCCGCCGCCGGCGAGTTTCAGCGCGAGTGGCAGAACTACTTTGAACCGCGCATCCTCGATGCGGCGACACTGAGCGCGAACGAGATTGCCGATGCGCCGGTGTTCGCGTACACACCACAAGAGGCGTCAATCGTCTTCGCGCGCATCGCGCCGGCGCTGACGGGCATGTCGATCGTCGGCGCTGTCTTGCTGTTGACCGGCTTCAGGGCCTACCAGAGGTACGCGTTGTGATCGAAGCCGTGCGATTGAGCAAAGCGTTCAACGGCGTTGCAGCCGTTGACGGGCTCGATTTGACGATCAAGCCTGGCGAGGTGTTTTGTCTCTTGGGTGCCAATGGCGCCGGCAAGACCACCGTGATCAATCTGTTCTTGAGCTTCATCGTTCCGACGTCAGGTCACGCGCGCATTGCGGGCCTGGACGTGGTGCAGCATCCCGTCGAGACCAAAAAGCGGCTGGCCTACATCCCCGAACAGGTGATGCTGTATCGCAACCTGACCGGCATCGAGAACCTGCGGTTCTTCAGCCGTCTGGCCGGCGCCTCCCTTTCGGATCCGGAGTTGATCGCCATCCTCACTGAGGCGGGTCTGCCGGAGACCGACGCGCGGCGTCGCGTGGGGACGTACTCGAAGGGGATGCGCCAAAAAGTCGGTGTCGCGATCACCATCGCCAAAAAGGCGGAAGCCCTGCTTCTGGACGAACCCACCTCGGGACTCGATCCGAAGGCGGCGAACGATTTTTCCGTTCTCGTCGACGGCCTGGCCAGCAGAGGCGTGGCGATTCTGATGGCGACGCATGACCTGTTCCGAGCGAAAGAGAGTGGGCATCGCGTCGGAATCATGAAGCGCGGTCGGCTTATGCAAGTGATTGATACGGAAACACTTAGTCATACAGATCTGGAGCAGGTCTATCTTCGGCATATGCACGACTGAAATGGATGCTTGACTTTATGTAACTTCTCGAGCTCGATGTTGCCCCGCCGGCCGGGCGCGTCGCGATTGCGCTTCTGCCGGTGCCGTTCTTCGTCTGGTGGCTGTGGACCTGGATGAAGGGCGTCAGTCAGATGGACGAACTCGAGCGCCGCATCGAGCTCGAAGCGCTCGGCTTCGCGTTCCACTCACGCTCGTCCTGCTGATGACGCTGGGGCTGCTCGACCTCGCCATCACCCTCAACCCGGACGATTTCAGCCTGCGGCACGTCTGGGCGATGCTGCCGATCCTGTATTACGTCGGCCTGTGGCGCGCGAAGCGGCGCTACGAATGAAGAACCGGCTGAAGGTGCTGCGCGCCGAACGCGACTGGTCGCAAGCCGATCTCGCCGATCGGCTCGGCGTGTCGCGTCAGACGATCAACGCGATCGAAACGGAGAAGTACGATCCAAGCCTGCCGCTGGCGTTGAAAATGGGGAAGCTGTTCGAGCAGTGTGTGGAGAAGATCTTCTTACTGACTGAAGTTCACAATCCAGTCCGATCGTCCGCTCATGAAAAAGCGCGCTGAGGCTCCGGCCTCCTTATCGGTGCCACTGCCCGACCCGATCACTTGTGGATACCATCTGCCGCCGTTGAGGAGTTTTACCGGCGCGGTCCACAGCGACGGGTCGTCGAGTCGCGGCGCGTAGGACACGTAGATGCCTTCCTGCGAATAGCTCTCGTCCTTCGATCGATTGAGCAGCATCACGTATTGCTGCAGCGCCGTGTTCCAATGCACCGACGGTCCCCAGAACGCGTCCACGCGATCGTCGGCGTCGTGCCAGGCATAGGTCGGCGTCACCAGCGGCGTGGCCGCCGGATACGTCCACTCGAGGCGGCGCCGCATCGAACCGGGCAGGCCAGGCATCAACTCGCGCCGGCCGGCGTCTTCTTCCCAGATGCCGTCGCGCCACAGCGCGAGCCGGCCGCCCGGCCGATCGCGATCGGCCCAGTCCATCCGCGCCACCGCCACGCCCTGTCCGCTCCGCTGCTGTTGATACTGACTGAAGAAGAAATAGAGATACTGCTTGTCCTCGTCGAGCATGACGCTCAGATCGCCGACGCCGCCGATGATGTAGCGGTTGCTCGACAGGCACGCGGTCGCGCTTTGTGGACTCTGGATCACCGGCCCGAGGTCCCGCCAGGTGCGGCCGTTGTCGACACTCACGGCCGCGCCGATGCGCGAAACCATACGATCGTCCCGGCCGCAGCGCGATGCCGGCCACTCGTTGTGGTAGTAGCCGTACCACGTCTCCACGTCGTCGAATACCACCGCCTCCATCCAGACCCCGTAGCCGGGATGCGGATTGATCGTCACCTCTGCCGCTGGTCCGAGACGATCGATCGCCATGCCGGTGGAGAGCCTGGGCACGCCGTCAAACGACGTCATCACGAACATGCGCCGCTCGCCGTCATCGAGATTCCACATCACCGGACTGTTCGAATCCACCTGGCCCGGCAGCGTGATCGTGCTGGCTGGCGTGAGGGAGGTTCGAGGTACCGGTGCCGCCGCCGTCGCCCCGATTCGACTCGAGCCCGGAAGCAGGTTGGGCCAACACAACAGGAGAAGACCCAAGACAATTGAAGACGAAATTCGACCGGTCATTGTTATGAACTACGGCCGCGACGCGAGATTCGTTTCACTCACGCCGCGGCGGAAAACAGATCGCTCGATTGACGACGAGGATCGGCGGGGGGAAGTGCCGGTCTACTTCAGTGCTTCGTAATCTTGGACGCCGTGATCCACTTGCGGCCGTCTTTCTCGGAGACGCTGCCGACGATCGTGGCGGGCACGGCGCTGGTGCACGCTTCACCGGCGGCCTGCGCCACCTTGTTCTTGGTGACGTAAAACTCGGCGGTGCCCTTCGCGTCTTTCACCAGCAGGACGTCCTGGCATTCCTTCGCGTCCGGCCTGTTCAAATAACACTTCGCGCACACCATCTCGCCCTTGAGCGTGAGTTCATCGGCCCTGTCCGCCGTAGCGCCATGCGCGGAGGTGGAGGCCCATGCGCGCGCGGCAACGACAACCGATCCGAGTGTGACGATCGCGTCGCGTCTGGTCATGTCAAATCCTTGATCACGCATAATACACGGGTGAAACGGTTCGGCGTCCTCTTCCTTTTGCTCGGCACGGCCGGCCTCGTCACACTTTCCGCGCAAACCGGGCGGATCTTCACCAACCCGCGGCCGGAAGGGCACTTCAAGACGTTGTTTCCCAATGCCGCCGGGTTCTCGACCTTCGGCGGCACGCCGCTTCACTGGAAGGTCTACGGCGCCGATCCGAAAGCCGATCCGGCGGCGACGCCGATCGGGTACATCTTCTGGACCACCGACCTGGTGCCGAACGAACGCGCCTATCACGGGCCGATTCACATGCTCGTGGGCATGGACACGCGCGGCATCCTGCAGGGCGTGATCGTCGACTACAACTCCGAGCCGTACGGCTATTTCTCGATCGATCTCCCGGAGTTCGTGGCGCGCCTCAAAGGCAAGAGCGTGCGCG
>Ga0187893_10001870_pt1 | contig 48201 bp, 29 predicted proteins | sample MA1701074metaG_FD_139574 | JGI IMG/M metagenome (GOLD analysis project Ga0187893, IMG submission 139574) | White microbial mat communities from a basaltic lava cave in the Kipuka Kanohina Cave System on the Island of Hawaii, USA - MA170107-4 metaG ... | reverse complement strand
CGCTTCATATTCAGCTATCAGTTTATCGTCATTAACAAGGTCGAGGGCCAGGCAATAACGTTTCATTTTCTTATTCCTTTTGTATTAATGTAAAACCTCAACAGCTTTCTCACTATGTTTATGTCCCTTCATTCCAAAATACAATACAACAACAAAACAGATCAGCGCGACGGAATACCCATATTGTATATTACCAGTCTTATCTGCAATATATCCCAGCAAAGGAGGCAAAACAGCACCGCCTGCAATAGACATGATAATCAAACTGGAGCCAGCTTTTGTATCTGCACCCAGATCCTTTATTCCTAATGCAAAAATGGTGGGAAACATAATTGACATAAAAAAACCGATCCCTATCAAAGCATAAACGGTAATCATACCTCCCGCCAGCACTGCCACCAATGACAGCCCGATATTAATTATAGCATAAAAAGATAATAGTTTTGCCGGCTGAATATATTTCATCAAAAATGTACCCACGAATCTGCCCGTCATAAAGGCGATGCCGTAAGCAGATAAATAAACAGCTGCCTGTTTATCCGAAATTTCAGCCGCCTGTGATGCAAAAAGAATAAAAAAACTACTAACACATACCTGTGCGCCGACATAAAAAAATTGAGCAATGACCGCCCAGGAAAGATGTTTATGTTGAAACGCCTGGAAAAAACCTCGACGTCCTTCTTGCTCTTCTTCATCTTTTATATCGGGCAACCTCGTGAAAAAGAAAATAATTGCTACCAACAAAATAATAGAACCGAGTATAATAAAAGGAAGCTTAACACTACTTGCCTCGGTATTTATATAAATATCCCTGGCCTCCGCAGTCATTACAGCCAACTGTTCGTCTGAAGCAGGATTATCGGACAATATCAAAGTTCTGCCAATTAACGGGGCAAGAGCCGCTGCCAAACCATTAAAAGATTGAGCGAGATTCAACCGTTGTGTTGACGATTCAGGCGGTCCAAGTATCGTAGCATAAGGATTAGCTGCTGTTTCAAGAAAAGTTAATCCGCTTGCTATCACAAATAAAGCACCCAGAAATAAAGCATACAGATGCGTATTGGCAGCGGGCACAAATAAATAAGCTCCGGTAGCAAATAGCAATAAACCGAAAATGATTCCCGATTTATACCCATATTTTTTCATAACCAGCCCTGCGGGTATAGCCATGAGGAAATAGGCAATGTATACGGCTGAATCAACCAGGGAAGATTGAAGCGTACTTAATTGAAATGTTTTGCGTAAGTGCGCAATCAATATCGGATCGAGATTATGTACAAGCCCCCAGAAAAAAAACAAGCTTGTTACGAGTATAAAAGGAAAAAGAAATTTGTTGGATTTATTCATATAGCTCAAGCGGTTGAATTGGTATAAGGGCAAAAGATAGATTTTTTTCCATTACCATCTGCAAATCGGGATACAAAATACCCGCTATAGATAATTTTAATGAATAGTTGGTCAATTGAGTATAGTATTTAGCAGGAGAGGCGCCTTCGAATCAATTATTTGTTTCATTTACAGAAAGGCAAATGAAAAATTTTTGCTAAAAGAACATTTGCGCTCTGAAAAATAAATTATCACCTTCAGAAGATAAACCCCACAGTGCTGTCAAGGTAATTTTATTAAAAGGAATGATAACTAATCCCGGGCCATAGCCGGTATGCCATTTATCAGATTTTTCATCCGGCATCCAAACTCTGCCTATATCAAAAAATCCGACGAGACCGGCTCTGCCATTAAAAAAATAATTGCTGGTATTAGTGATCCAGCGGAGTTCTGTGTTGGCATAAGCAATGCTTTTGCCATAAAACCTTTCTCTTTCGTATCCTCTTATCTCTGCATTGCCGCCAAGCCGGTTGAGATGATAAAACTCCGGTGTGCCAAACAAAGTAGCGCCGCCAACTCTCATGGCAAATGTGAATGCATTACTTAAAGGCACATAAACAGCGGCATTAGAACTAAGTTTTGCAATGGTAGTGCCGGTGTCAGCAAGATTTCTCAATATGCCGCCATTTACAGTAAATGTAAAACCACGGGTAGGATAAATGGAAACATTAGACTTATCATACAAATAGGAAACTTCAGCACCTGCAAAATGTTTGCGGTTAAATACTGATGGATCAATGTAAGGAAAGCCATCAGTGAAATGACTGCCAGATCTTAAATATTTTACCGATTGCCAGATCAGTGAAAATTCTGTATGATGTCTTTTGTCAATATTTCTTTCAATACCAACCGCGGCATAAGTTCGGTGGCTGAATGTGCGGTAATAATTCCGGGTAGCATTTTTTATTATTGTGTTGTTGCCTGTGCCAAAGTAATTCTCAACAGCAGGAATATCCATTCTTGCTTTGAGCAAAAGATCCCAATTGCCAAATGTGCCACCAAAACGGCTTACGTATCCAACATTAAAAGACTTTCTTAAAAAGCCATACAATGCATGTATGGAATGAGTCATTTGATATTGCTTCTTTCGCCAGGGTTGCGGTGTATAAACAACGCCACCGCTGATTTTAATACCTGTTCTTGGAAAAATATCTAATGGGTCCCGCTCAAAAACCCGGTACTCAGACGGTGTAAGTACAGGAATAGCAGTAATGTTTACTTTTTCATCACGTATCGTATCGTATTCAAATTTCTTTCCCGTAAAGAAATTTATATACTTTATTTCCTTGTCATAAATGATGGAGTCTTTATCCTCCGGATCAATGATGCGTATCCTGATATCATTTTTTCTTTTTCCTTTTAATGAAATAATATCTTTTTTGCCCAGGCCATACACATAAATTCGTTTTGTTTCGCCTGCATCAAATTGACGTGAGTAATAAGGAGTGTCAATGATATTGCCGTGCTTGTTTATTTTAAAAACATCAACCGAAACTTTTTTACCCGGCAGTACATTTATTTCTATCTTCTCTGTTTTTTCAGATCCTAAAATGGTAACTGATTTAGCGAGGTATTCATAATATTCTTTTGCATAGCGCTGCAGTTCATTACGTCTTGATTTTAATTTAGCAATGATCGTTGGGCCTGAAATATTGAATACTTCTGCAGGCATTAAACGAATACTGCTTTCAATCAGGCTATCGGTAAGCATTTGTTGCAATTCTTTGGCCTGCGTTGTCCATGTTGCCAGGTCAAGCTCATTGAGAAATTTTTGATCAAGTGTCCTGCCGGGAAAATTCCATGCTCCTACATGCTTAATAGTATAACCAAAACCCTGCAGGTGATTCATAAACCAGCTTGCCATATTTGGATACAAGCCATCAATTTTTGTATAAGCCTGGTCTCTGTCTCTTGGCACGGGCCGGTAGATAGTTTGTTTACCCTCCCGATAGCTATCGGGATCAAACTCTGCCCATCGCCAGTTATCAGGATGCCGGCCCCAGTCGCCGATAAACATATCAAAGAGGCGTGCCCTTACAAAAGCAATTTGATCTATATAATTATCATTTTCATCATACAATTTTTCAAAAAGCTTTTCGCTGCCTATTACATTTTTTGAATTACCAAAATTGTCAGCGTCTTCCTGGTTTTCATCTGGTCTTTCTTCAAATAAATAAAGCTGATCACCAAATTCATCATTGTATTCTTTCAATGCAGGTTGTTTTGGCACAAATACAATTTCAGGATTAGTATGATAAATACCTGCCGCTTCTATCATAGGGGTAATGGTAATAGCTGCATAAGGATGCCCGATAGAAACCTGGTCTTTTGCCACATGGCTAATAAAAGTTCCTTCAGAGTTTTCGAGTCCCCTTCCAAAATCTTTATTGACACTTCTTAAAACAAATTCTTTTCCGGTATTATCTTTTAATCGCAAGCTCTTTGTTTGCCTGCCACCGCCTTCTTTCGAAGGAACAAGCCCGCCTTTAGTTGAATCGAGATAAAAATTTTGTACACGTACAGGAGTGCTCCACTCTTTCCGGTAATGTTTGCCCCAGAAAAAATTATGATAACCCGATCGTTTATATTCTTTGCCGGGAATCACAACTGTGGTGCCTTTGATAAATGGGGAATCTTTTACTACATAAGTTTGGGCATGCATTAAATGATAGCAACCGGTTAATAAGATGACCAATACAAATTGGGCGAGGTTAGTCATGCCAATTCCTTGCTTCATAGAGAGTTTTTCCTTTTAAGCCGGTTTTTTATTTATTGTTAAACGATCTTTTCCGGCCATGCAGTATATGTAATGCAATTATAATACCTAAGCTAAGAGGAAAAAAAGAGAAAGAGGAAAGAAGGAAAACCATCATGAAAAAACTTTGCTCTTTATCTCCTTTTCTCGTTAGGCTCTTAACTCTATACCTTCAGCGCATACAAGTGCATGGATTCGTCCAGTCCTTTTAAATAAACTTCTCCCAAATTTTTTCCCTGCCACGATTTTAAAATGCCGGTATCGAAATATTCTTTTGACACAACAAGCTTTTGATTCAGTTCATTACAGGCACTTCGGATACGGGCTGTTATATTCATGGCTTCGCCGCTGATAGCGATATCTTTTTTTATTACACCTATTTCGCCGATGGTAACATCGCCTGCATGCAAACCTGCCCGGAATTCGGGTACAATGCCGTCATACTTCCGTCGGAAATAGTCCGATCTTTTTTGCAAAGCTTTGCGGGATTCGGTCACTGCATTCATTGATTTTAAAATGTTAGCTTTTTTGTATGGCCAGGTCACTACTACTTCGTCACCTACATACTGATAGATCATGCCATTGTTTTCCAATATGGCTTTTGATACGTAGTAAATAAAATCACTGATGAAGAAAAAATATTTTTCATGACCCAGTTGTTCGGCAATGGGAGTGGAGTCTTTGAGATCAAGAAACATGATGATGCGCTTTTCATTTCTCGGCTTCAGGTATTTGCCGGTTAATATTTCCCAAAACACACCGGGTGAATATTTCTGATCTATTTCAATAATCACTTGTGCAGCCAGCAACATCACCAGCCAAAACAAAAGACTATCGGTAGTAAGACTGGTATGCAGAAAATAATTTTGCGCCTGAGCAATCGTTGCTTCAAAACTTATTTTTTTAATGATCACAAAATGAAGAAAGAAAATAATAATGCTTGCTATTAACCCGGCCAATGATAACCAAAGTGCTTTCATCAACCATCCATAAAGCAATGATCTTTTTTTAAAAACGATCCTTAACTGAAAATAGAACATCCAGCACATAAAATAACTTGCAAGTAATACAATGGCTGATCGCAGCAGGCAGGCGTTAAAACTTTTTTCCTGGTATGGGTAATCAATGTCGTCCCTGATGGAAACATTGCGCAGGTATAAAAAAAGATCCACAATAGTCCAGGCCAGGCTAATAAATAGAATAGTCCGGACACGGTACATTGCCACGTGTGAAGAAAAAAAGGATTTTCGAAACCAGTTCATTCCCGGTTTTTTAAATATTCATACACTTTTTGCTGCGGACTTTTTTCATCCGTTTGCAGTTCATGAAATTTTTTATGCTGGTTTAATTCGGAATCAAGCGTTACGGCTTTTACTGTGTCATTCCATTGAATGTCGAAATAACAGGCAAGTTCATCTTTCAGCTTTTGATCTGTGATGGGCGCACAAACTTCTATCCGTTGTTGCAGGTTTCGTGTCATCCAGTCGGCCGAGCCGATATAAATTTTACGATCATCATCATTTCCAAAAATTAAAATGCGGCTGTGCTCGAGATAGCGGTCAACAATTCTTTTTACTTCGATATTTTCACTCAAATTTTCTTTTCCCGGTACGATGCAGCAAATTCCTCTCACCAGCAATTGAACTTTTACACCGGCCTGGCTTGCTTTATACAGCAGGTCAATCATGTAAATATTTTCCAGGTTATTTAGTTTTATCCTGATCAGCGCTTCTTCATCGTTTTGCTTTTTTCTGATCTGCTTCATGATCTCCTGCTCAAAAACAGCAACCATATTGTATTGTGATACCAGCAGGTGATCAAATTTTTCAGCAGCGTCTTTTGCCGGCGCTTTTCCTTTTGCAAGCAGTGAGAATAAAAGATCCAGATCATTGATGACTTCTTTCCTTGAAGTAAAAAGTGAATGATCCGTATAGAAGCGGGCAGTAGTTTCATTAAAATTTCCTGTGCCGATATAACCATAACCTTTTGGTCCATCCTTGCTATTTCTTAATACCAATGCGATTTTTGAATGTACTTTGATGCGGGGAATGCTGTAGATGATCTTTACACCTGCTTTCTCCATTTCTTTGCTCCATTTGATGTTATTGGCTTCATCAAACCTTGCTTTGAGCTCAACAAAGACTCTTACCTGTTTTTTATTTTTTGCAGCGCTGATAAGTGCATTCACGATATGCGATTCTGCAGCCACACGATATAACGTAACGGCGATTGATCTTACATCAGGATCAATAGCGGCCTGGTTAAAAAATGCCAGCACGGGATTATAACTTTCATAAGGAAAGTGCAGCAGTATATCCTTCAGTTCTATTTTACGAAATATATCGCCGCAATCTTCAAAGGCCAATGATTTGAGTTCCCGCATCACCGGATATTCAAGATCTTTTCTGCTGACGGGTAATGATGAAAGATTGCTAAGGTTATGATATCGTCCGCCTTCATATAGCTCTTCGCTTTTCAGCCCAAGCGTATTAGCCAAAAAATGTTGTACACTTAAAGGCATTCCTTTTTCATATAAAAATCTTGTAGGATGACCCATATCTCTCTTCTCAAGTTTCTTTTCCATTTCTTTCAGCAATCCTTCTTTCATATTTTCTTCATCGAGAAAAAGCTCTGAATTGCGTGTCACTTTAAAGCTATAACTGGCGTGAATGGAAAAACCTGTGAAAATGCAATCAAGATTGTTGCGGATAATATCGTCGAGAAAAACAATATGCTGTTTATCATCATCTGATTCCAGTTTGATAAAACGGGATACTTTATCAGCAGGTATATTGATAACAGCATGGTTTAACACATCGTTTTCTTTCTTTTTCAGCAATACAAAAAAATAAAGGCTGTGGTTTTCAGGAAAGAATTTATTGTTTTCCGATTCGTCAATAAAAACAGGACGGATAAAGGCCAATATTCTTGAGAAAAAGAGTTCTCTTATTTGGGAAGCAAATTCAGATGGCGGTTGGCGGTTATAATAAAGTATAGCTCCATTTTCTTCAAGAGCCGGCAGTACCTGCTCATGAATGATATTGCCAAACTCTTCTAATTGTTTGCCTACAATCTCCTGCACTTTTTCACCCAGTTGTTTATCATAAGGCGGAATGATTTGATTCAGCGTTTTTTCTTTCAGCGTAGCATAAAATGAAATAACAGGATATCTTACCCGGTAAAACTCATCCATATTACTTGAAAAGATGGCTAAGAATTTTACTCTCTCCAGTAAAGGAACGGTGGTATCGGCCGCTTCCTGCAAAACACGGTAATTAAATCCCAGCCAGCTAATATCCCTGTTATGATACATAATGCCTGTTAAAAAGGTGAATCGCTCCCATCAATAATATTAGTGGAAGGAGTCGTTTCATTTAACAAGATAGCAATAATAAAGGCAAAGGCAGAGACAACAAGGCCTATCATAAATACATTGTAAGCCATGTGCACCAGCCGGTATTTTCTTCCCAGCACAAGACCGAGATAATAAATATCATCAACGAGGGTGCCATATAAATAATCCGGATCTTTCATCATGGTACTCATGCCCCATTTATAATCTTCGAGCTGGCTTCTGAAAAAGTTTCCAAAAAAAAGAAGATTGGTTTTTCTATTCAATATATCTTCTCTTGTAAAGCTTCCTTTGGTGATCTTGGGCCTTGTTGCGAGTATGGATAATACGATAGTGCAAAGTGAAGTGGCCAGGAATATAAAAGTAGGAATGGCAAGATGTCTGTCCACTTCTATCTTTCGGATAAGTACTGTAAGAATAACAGAAATGATGATGGCATTTACACTGATTAAAATATTGGCTTTGTTATCGGCCATTTCGCTTAGCCGCATGTGGTTTTCGGATGTAAGGCGAAGCATGGTTTGAATACCTTTTGTAACAATACCGGCGGGGCCTTTTTTTACGTTTGCCTTGTTTTTGGAATCCGGCGCCGGTAATACACTCTGGCTGATATTATCAGGCGGCATCTTTTCCATTTTCTTTTCTATCCGTTCAATGTTCCTTTGCTTTCCTTCATTCAGCATGTCTTTGCCAAACGAAGTATAAAACTGGTGCGATTGCAATAATCCAAGTGTATTTGCTCTCCAATCCCTCACCATACCACCCAGGTTTCGCAAAGCCATTTCTTTTTTCATCAGTTTATTCATCTTCTTAAATTCTTCTGTGCCGAAGTGATATGTATCCGCATCTTTAATGATCTTTTCCACCAGGCTTTCCGGCGCTACGCTGAGTTTGGTAGCGGCAATAACTTTTTCAATTTCATCTGCCAGTGAAGCATATTCTTCCTTATCTGCGAGCCATGCTTTCATCAGCTCTATGCTTTTTTGTTCATGGGTTGACGGGTCGGTGTATAAATGACCCGTATCATGAAACCAGGCGGCTATATTCAATACGATAATATCTTTTTCAGACAGTTCATAGTGAGCGGCTATTTCATTGGCTCTCTCCGCTACAAGGCGGGTGTGATCTATGCTGTGATATAAAAGATTGTCCTGAGTCACAGATGAATATAATTCCGTCACCTTTTCTTCTGCCTGTTTTATGATCTGCTTATCAATTGTTTTCATTTGTTTATTTTTTATTTGGGCACTTATCTATTTTATTAAAGTAAAAAACATACCATTTCCACATTAACTTATATCCGCCGGCGCAAATCAAAGGATGAAGTTTAATCCAGGGGGTTCGTTTATCGGTTTTAGCAGACTGTTATGATGTTCTAAAAAGTTATATTAAAACGTGTACCGATAGAAAAATTGAAAACAGTTTCTTCTTTTGAAAAACCAACTGTACCCGACACAATGACAAGGTTGAATGGATTATAATACAATCCGCCGCCTGCTACGTAATGCCATCGTTTGCTGTTTTCATGGGTGTACCAAACACGGCCCGCATCATTATATACTATTACTCCCACCTGGCCAGGCAAAATATAAGATCTGCTATCAAATAATTTTATACGCAGTTCAAGACTTCCATACGCCATTGAATTTCCTGAAAAACGGTTTTTTCTGAAACCACGCAACGCATTGTTTTGACCAAGTGATAAAGCCTGGAAATAATCAATGCTGTCATTGATGATATGGCCTGCGCCCATTTTTATAACGCCGATAATTCTTGCAGGTATTTTCAGGCTGGCATATATGATCATATCAGATTCTATCTTATTGACCGAGCGGCTGTAACTATTCAACGGCTGCAGCAAAGTAGCTTTGGTGACCCAGCGAATGCCACGTGTTGGAAACAGGTCGCTGTTCAGGTTATCAAGTTCTACTACACCTTTTACACCGGCGTAAGTTTTGGAATTATAAACTGCAAAAGAATCGAGCCCTTCAATGGCGGGTTTGCCTAATATATAATTCCTGTTATCTTCAAAATTGTTCCAGTAATGATACATGGAAGGGCCAGCAGCAACACTAAGCAGGCTGAAAACTTTTTTTCGGATCAGCATGTCGCCTTCTGCAAATTTGTAACGAACTCTATAGAAGCTCATCGGTTTTGATTTATCAATTACCGTATTGTTGCCAAACCCAAAAAAATTATTCAAGGCCGGGCTGTTTACCTGGGCATTAAAAACAAGATCCAAATTGGCAAATGCATCAACTTTTTCGCCGTGATATTTAAACTGAAGCGCCTTTCCCAAAAATGAATACAGAGCAGTAAACTGGTGATCGCTGGCGTAAGGCACTTTGCGAAAACCATAACGGGTGATCCACAAGCCTGTGCCTGCCATCAAACCATCATCGGGGTTCAGCGCCAATACAAGCCGCGGATATCTGGTAATGGGATAATTAAAATGTTTTATCTGGAATTCATTGATAGTGGGATCATCTTTAAAATATTTTTTAGTGCCTCTTACAGAAGCGACATAGTTAGTATCAATGGTATTATCATATAGATAAGTTCGTAATCTGCTGTTTACATAAAATGAATCCTTGCCTCTGCCACCGATCATGCGGATACGGATAGACGAATGAATGCTGCTGTCTATTTCAAATTTATCTTCCCCATTAAAGCCATATAATCTTATTTCTTTGGTGATGCGCTGATCAAATACTCTTTGGTACATCACAAAATTGGTATCAGCGTGTTTGCGATAGGAAAATACAGTTAGCTTCAGGCTGTCATTTTGGGCAGATATTAAAAACTTTTCATTTTCATTGCTGCCCAATACATCCACTTCTTTCGAAAGAAAACGATAATACCTGAGTGATTTTTCCCTTAGCTCTCTTTTACGGCTCTTCAGTTTCTCAATGATCTTTTTACCGTTGATCTCATACACTTCCGGCGGCATTTTTTGAATAGCTGCTTCAATTTTTGCGTCGGTCAGTCTGCTTGTAAAGTTTAACGCAACGCGGTTCCATGCTGCTTCATCGAGATTATTCAGGAACATTCGGTCAAAATCTTTTGAGACCATATTCATTTCGTTGGGTGAATGAATACTGTATTGCAACCCTTTTAAATAAGGAATGCGCCGCTTCGAAATATATTTTACAATAAGTCCGTCTGAATAAAAAAAAGCCTGATCCCTGTCTCTCGGAACAGGTACATATAATTTCCCTTGTCCCGTATCTCTTGTTATCCATTTGTATTGGTCAAAATGCCTGTCCCAATCGGCAATCAGTATATCAAGCAGCCTTGCTCTTAATACCGCTTCCTGGTCAACTGTTTGATCATTATCTTCCAGCATTTGATTAAACAGTTTGAAACTGCTTTTACTTTCATTTTTATCATCAAGGTCTTTTCGTTCAAGCAGGCAAACTTTATTTGCAAATAATGGTTTGTAATAACCCAGCGCCGGATCATCGGGCACAAAGAAAAATTCTGGCACAGGCGTCATGATGCCTGTTGTATCAGCCAATGCAGGTATAGTGAGCGGTGCATAGGGATGCGCTGCCGATACCAGGTCTTGTACAATATTGGAAGCAAAGCTTTCTCTGAAGTTAGCCGGCACCGCGGCGGAGGGATCTTTATCTATTGTACGCAAGACCCATTCTCTTCCCTGCTTATCGGTGAGCTGAAGTGTTTTTGTTTGCTTGCCGCCGCCTACTCCTTCAATGCTAAAGCCGCCTTTTTCTTTATTTACATTAAATACTTTCAGGTTCACTGGAGTTGACCATTCTTTACGATAATTGTTTCCATTAAAGATCCGCTGTATCGCTGTTGTTTTTTTGTATTGATCACTGGCCGGCGCTTTTACAAAATCTTTGTAAACATAAGTTACAGGCGACAACGAATCAGATGGCAACGGCGGCAGTTTGCTATAATCAAGAATACGTTCGGAGTAAGCCATCTTTAATGAATCTTCTGCATCTTCCATAGTATAAAAGCTGGCTCTTACATTTTTATCTTTCAAAATATCCAATGCGGCAAAACCAAGTGAACGGGCGGTGAATTCTGCTTTGCGGCCGGGCGATAAACGGGTAACCTTGCAACCGCTGCCACTGATGATATAATTGTAGCTGCTGTCTCTTAAATATTGCAATGCATGTTCATGACCGGCTACCATGATCACATGCGGATGCGCTTTAACTACTGTGGTGATCCGGTTGATCATATTGGTATAAGCCGGATGTTTGATATCCTGCGGTGTTCCAAATACGCTGCGGGTAATGGGATAAGAGGAACCAATAATAGGCAATGGTATAAATAATTTTTCTCTCATTTCGGTAAAAGGAAAAATATGTTCCTTCCATGTAAAATAACCGCCATGCGGCCCATTGCTTTTAAACGGATGATGAGTAGCCAATATGATCAGCTTTTTATAGTTCTTGTTCAGAATATCTTCAAGCTCACCGATCACTTCATCTTCTGTTTTGAATTCGCAGTCTGATTCTATACCGGGCTTATCATTGGAATGTATCCACCATTGGCTGTCCATCATCACCAGCACCACATCGTCGGCCAGTGCTACTTCAACCGGGCCCGGGCAACCGCCTTTCGGAAAAAATTCAACCTTGCCTCCACCATACTGGTCAACATAAATCTGCTGTCGCAAAACCGTTTCATAACCATCTGCAGCACCGTTTTTCCAATCATGATTGCCGGGTATCATATAGGCTTTGGCGGAAGAAGCTTTTATTAAATTAAGTTGCGAATCCAAAGCTGCCTTGATATCAGAATAGCGGTTGAATGTTTCATGAGGTAAGCCGGCATCATAAAGATTGTCGCCGAGAAAAACAACAATGGTTTTTTTGTCCAGCTTTATATTTTTTTTTATGCTTTGCAATACGGAAGCTTTTCCTTTGATCAATGCTCCGGCATCTCCAACGAGTAAAACTCTTGTCTTCACAGAATCAGCCTGCGCCACGACACGCTGGTAAACGAAAAGAAATACTGCCGTTAAGATCAGGAATCTGTTCATGCCTTCTTTTTATTATATGCAAAGTAAAGTATATCTGCTACGCCAACATCTGCCGCTTCGTTGGAAATAAACATACCGCCGTCAGGTGTAAAAGTGATTCCTTCGGGCTGCTTAAACACACCCTCATCAATTTTTACCGCATCTTTAAAACGACCATTCATATCAGTAACAACAAGAAGTTTATTGATAGCAGAAACAATATACAATAAGCCGTTTTTTGGATTGACAGCAGCTGCCGATGGTTTAAACTTTACTTTCTCTTCGTCCATAGCGGTTGCAATGTCGTTTACATTGATGCTAAATGAAGAATCGCTGTAAGTACCTGTTGTGGGATCAAAACTGAAAGTGGTAAGTGATCGTTTTTTATCCGATTCGCAATCTTTACAGATAAGAATAAGTTTTTGCCTGGTGGAATCGAAATAAAGTATTTCAAATTCATTCCTGGTTGCACCTTTTTGGGCAAAAGAAAATTCCTGAACATCCAAGGTATTTTGCGCATCAAAAGAAAGCCTTATGATATTGCCGTTGCTTTGCAATACATAAAAAGTACTGTCAAGCAAAACCAGGTCTTCAAAATCGGCGCCTTGCGAAAATTGCCAGCGTTGAATCGGTTTTCCTTTTTTGATCTTATATAGCCATCCATGCTCATCGTTGATAGCAAAAAGCGAACTGTCGGCAGGATAATAAGCTATTCCGGATATTTCATCCAGTTCAAGCGGCAGTTTAAGCCGGGAAGCCACTTCCATATTATACCCTTCAGGGTTTTTATAATCAGTCCGGGATGCTTTTCTATTGCAATAAAAAAGTGTGGAAGCCAATGCAAGCAATACGATGGTATTCTTCAAAGCGGTACTCATGATAGTCGCTATGCCTTATTCCAAATCTTCTGCCATTCAATATACGGCAGGCTGTTATTGATTTTTTTTGCTATGCTTGTTTTATTATGGCGGTAATGGGTAATAAATTCCACATTTGAGAATAAGGCCGTCTACAGAGCAGCGTGAATTGAATGAAACTGAAGTAAAGTTTCATTGAACTTTATGATCCTGATAAACAGAAAGCAGGTTATTACAATCAGCGTTAGCTTACTTTTTCCAAATAAAGTTCATCTGCCTTACCTGCATGATCAAAAGAAAAAAGATAGTCAAGACACTGCGGTATTGTTTGGCTGTAATCCATTTTTACTGTCTTGCCTGATTGCATCCAGTTGTAGAAATGAGTTTTAAAATTATCATCAATTTTTTTAAGTCTTGTTACTCCCAATTGTTCCAGTGCTGCCGCATTGCATTGCTGCTCATACTGACTGCGGATAGGAATGGTCATTATTTTTTTACCAAGATGAAGAGCTTCAGCCGGTGTTTCAAATCCGCCACCGGTGATGATACCCGAGCAATGAATAAGACTTTGAGTGAATAAGTTTTTATTGACGGGCAAAAGGCGAATGTTGTTGTGCTGTTTGGGTTGCTGAGTTTGCCCTGAAAATATTTCAAACCGCACATCATCAAAATTCCCGAATGCGCTGATCAATTGCGGCTCGCAATAAGAAGGAAGATAAACGGTAATATATTCATCATCTGAAGGTTCAGCTTCGAGTATTTCTTTTTTTATAACGGGAGTAAAAATAAAATTATCGTAAGAGCGGAAGTGTAAGCCAATATAGCGGGATGCTTTCGCATAATTTTTTAATATCCATTCACCAGTTGCATTTTTTTCAGAAGGTCTTGGTGTTAATGCTGATAAAAAACTTGCCTGGTGTCCAAAGTTGACAGAGGGAATTTTCTTTTTGGCGCAAGCTGCTGCAGTGATGTATTCAAAATCGTTGATCACAAGATTGTAGTCTTCTACCGGCAATTCAGCAATTTCTTTTCTTAAACGCAATGGCTGAATGCCACGTAATACCTGCCAGAAATCAAGGCCGCCGTTACAATTGTAATAAAGGCTAAGTCCTTTGCTGCGATATTTTATTGGTGCATCCAATGAAAGATGACTGTTGCTGCCGCTCAAAAAAATATCTACAGAACCATATTGCTGCAGATGGGGCAATAGTTCCATTGCCCTGCTGATATGTCCGTTGCCTGTGGCTTGTATGGCGTAAAAGATTTTCATAATGATTGTTTTATTTGAATCATACTATTTCCGGATATGCCAGCGAATGCAGGTAGATAGCGATTTCATTGGTCATTACTTCCGGTTGCGGTTTAAAATTTTGAACGGGTTCGGTTTTCATGATCGTTTCATCATAAGAGCAAATATGCCAGTCATCATCACGGTATTCCAATGAAGTGAGATGCTCCACCCAATCGCCTGAATTGAGATAAGTAACAGTGCCTTTCTCATTACTGATACTTCTTTTTTGTGGTTGATGAATGTGACCACAGATCACATGATCATAATTTTTTTCAATGGCCAACTCTGCTATCAATGTTTCAAAGGCGTCAATATTCACCATCCGTTTATGAAATTGCTCCATGATTTTTTTCGACAACGATAATTTTTTCTTTCCTATCAGCTTCATCAACCGGTTCACAAAGCTGTTAAAAGCCAGCAGTGCTGCATAACCATTGCTGCCAAGTTTGGTCCAAAGCTTTGCCTGGTTTTTGGTGGTATGGTCAAATACATCGCCATGAAAGATCCATGTCATTTTACCATTGATCTCAATAACGATCTTATCGGTAAGTTGGAAGTTGCCGAGTTGTATATCAGAATAGCGGCGCAATACTTCATCATGATTGCCGGTAATGTAAATCACTCTTGTGCCATTGGAAAGAAGCGAAAATATTTCCTGTATCACTGCCATGTGAACGGAAGGAAAATAGTGTTTACTGAACTGCCATCCGTCTAATATATCGCCGTTTAAAATAAGAAGACGTGGTGCGATGCTTTTAAGATATGCGAGAAATTCTTTGGCCCGGCAGGCGTAAGTGCCCAGGTGCAGGTCGGATACCACTACTACATCTACAAAGCGTTTTTGCATTCCGGAGGTTTTACAAAGATTGACATTACATTTAAACAAATCATTATTGCAGTGTTAAGGGTTTATGATGAATAATGTGCAAATATGCTGATATGCAAATGTGCTAATATGCTAATATGCAAACGTGCAGATAGGTTAACACAAACATGATGGCTGCTTAACAGGTTGTTCATATTCGTTTTTTTTCTTTGCTAAACCTTTTGTAGTGAAAAACATCCTTACCTGTTTGATAGTTTTTTCTTCCGTTCCGCTGTTGCAGCAGCAAAAGTCTTCGCAGCGCTTTTCTGAAATCATTCATCAAGTTTCTCAAACAACAAAGCCTGCAGAAAATCTTTTTATCATTACCATTGATGGTTTCCGCTGGCAGGAACTTTTTACTGGCGCTGATGAATCATTGATCAACGACATTACATACACTCCTGACACGGCATTGACGAAAATGCTGTATTGGTCAGATAATGAAAAAGAGAGGCGTCAGAAATTGATGCCTTTTTTTTGGAATGTACTGTCAAAAAAAGGACAGCTCTTTGGCAATCGGCATTTTGATAATAAAGTGAACACTGCCAATATTTATACATTTTCTTATCCCGGGTACAATGAAATATTTACAGGCAATACTGACCTGCTGGTGTCATCCAATAAAAAGAAATGGAATAGCAATGCGAATGTGCTGGAGTATTTGAATGCAAAAGATGAATTCAAAGGAAAGGTGGTGGCTTTTACATCGTGGAATGTTTTTCCTTATATATTAAATGAAGAAAGAAACGGGATGATGATCAACAGTGGGTATGAAAATGTGAACGAATCCGATTCATCATCTGCTCAATCGCTGATCAATAAAGTGCAAAGCGATGCTGTATATAATAAAGGTGGTACCCGGCATGATCAGCTTACATTTTTAACCGCTAAAGAATACGTTCAGCAACACAAGCCAAAAGTTGTTTTTGTTGGTCTTGGCGAAACAGATGAATATGCTCACAGTAAACGTTACGATTTGTATCTGCAACAAGCCAACCAGGCAGATCGTATGCTTGGTGAACTCTGGCAATGGATACAAACCACGCCGGGTTATAAAAACAATACGAGTTTGCTGATCACCACCGATCATGGTCGTGGCAAAATGGATAAAAACTGGACATCGCACAGCACATTCATCCGCGGTTCATCGCAAACATGGATAGCAATGATAGGCCCTTCGATAGAGCCGTTGGGTGAAGTAAAAAATGATCAGCAATTGTATCAGCAGGAAATTGCAGGTTTGATTGCGGGATTGGTGGGGGAGAAATTTGAACCAGGTAATAACCGAATTGCCAGTGTTTCGATTCGGTAATGGCAGAGGCGCAATGCATGGTAGAGACGCAATGCATTGCGTCTCTACGCACCGGCAAACAATGATCATCATTTAAAAAATCTGTCATTTTTCCAATTAACCACATTATTTATAATATAATTTGATATCCGAAAATATTCATCCATAGACCAGATAATATGATCATGATACCTTGCCTGCCAATCAAATTCAATTTTGTTTTTGCGTGAAAATGTCGTTACCGCCGATTTATAACCGCGAAGAATAGATGCCAGGTTTTTTGATTGTGGGCCAAATTGATTAACGGATTTGTCTTCCTTATTCGAATTGTTTGTTTTTTCGTCGGCAGAGACGCAATGCATTGCGTTTCTACCGCCATCATCATTATTATTATTTGAATTATATTGATTTTTCCCAATTAATATAATGCCATGCATATGATTTGGCATTACAATAAATTCACCTAATTCTAAATTCATGTCGGGCCGCAATCCAACCGTTTTTAACCATTCGGTTTCAGCAATTTTACCAATATCTGATAAATTCATTTGTTCATTAATGATTTCTCCGAAATAAAAATCCCTGTTTTTTGTGCAGATAGTGATGAAATACATGCCGGCATTGCCATAATTCCAGGTTTGCAAACGGGCCGACGGTATGCGGTATTTATTTTGAAAACGGGATGACATTGATTAAATGTAGGACAATTTTTACAGGTTGGGACATCGTAGAGACGCAATGCATTGCGTCTCTACGGTAATCAATACCTCAATCCTTCTTCCTCTCCAATGTAAACCCAATCGTCGTTCCCACATTTTCCCTGCTGCGAACATGAATGGTTTGGCCATGGGCTTCAATAATGTGTTTGCAGATAGCAAGACCAAGACCGCTGCCGGTTACATCAAGACTGCGGCCAGTATCGGTACGATAAAATCTTTCAAAAATCCGGGGCAAATGTTTTTCAGGAATGCCAATACCATCATCGCTTATTTCAACTAAAATATGTTTACCATCTGTGTTGTACATACTGGCTGTGATGGAGCCGTTTTGCTTTCCATACTTTATAGAATTTTCTACAAGATTTAAAAGCACTTGTCTTATTTTTTCTTTATCCGCAAAAACAACCAGCGGAGATTCGCAACCCTTTTTTATAGAACAGCGGATATTTTTTTGTTCTGCCATGATGGAGATGCTTTCATAGGTTTCCCTCACCAAATCCTGGATGATGAAACTTTGTTTTAATAATGGCAGTTCGCCTCTTTCCAGTTTTGATATTTCGTCCAGATCATTGAGAAGATTGGTCAACCTTTCTACATTGGTGGCTGCTTTTTCCAAAAAACGTTTATTAACAGCGGGATTTTCTAAAGCGCCATGCAACAAAGTGTCAACATAACCCTGTATGGCAAAGATTGGCGTCTTGAATTCATGAGATAAGTTTTGCAAAAAATCTTTTCGGAATTGTTCATTGGCGCGGAGCAGATCTATTTCTTCTTTCTTTTCGCTGGCCCATGCTTCCACATCTTCTCTTACCTCATCAATACTTTTTTTAGGAAGAATGTATTTGTAATAAGTCTCTTCCCGTTTGGTGGCTTTGGTTTGGTAAATGAATTTATAAATGAGTTTTATTTTTCTGTAAATGAATCGCTCCATTACAAAAGAAATAAGGAAATAGCTGCTGAGAAAAATTAGACCGAAACAAACCAAAGCAATGATCCAGTCTTTTTCTACATACCAAAGCAATAGCCCGATGGGAGTGGCCAATATCAATGCAGTAAAAGCAGATACCTGTCGTGGTGAAATATTTTTTGTGGAAAGCATAATGCGAAGGTACAAGGAGGAAGTTGTTGCAGGTTACAGGTTACAAGTTTCATTTAGCTTATCCACTATTTATGAAATGAAAAACTAATGCAAGGTTTTACCAGTAACCAGAAACCTGTTACCTGAAACAGGAGTTCACAGTTGAAATTTATACCCCACACCTTTTACAGTAGTGATGCAATCAATACCCAGCTTTTGCCGGATCTTTCGGATATGAACATCAATGGTGCGGTCGCCAACAATAACATCGTTGCCCCATACCTGGTTTAGTATTTCATTGCGAAGAAAAACACGGCCCGGCTTTTGGGCCAGCAGGTGCAATAGTTCAAATTCTTTTTTTGCCAGCACAACATCATTTCCATCTACCTGCACCACGAAACGTTCGGGATCAATCGTAATATTATCTATCTGTAAAACCTTAGCTTCGGTTTTATTAAGTCTGCGGAAAAGAGCATTTACACGGCTTAAAAAAACCTTTGGGCTGATGGGTTTGCTTACATAATCATCGGCGCCTGTTTCAAGTCCTTTTATTTGTGTGCCTTCATCATTTACAGCCGTAAGAAACATGATCAATGTATCTTTAAAAACCGGTTGCGTCCGCATGATCTGGCAAACTTCTACACCGGTTTTTTTCGGCATCATCACATCTAATATTACAAGATCAGGTTGTGCACGGCGAGCTTTTTCCAATGCTTCATCACCATCTTTTGCCGTCACCACATCATAGCCCTGGTCGGCCAGATTGTATTTTAGTATTTCTAATATATCCGGCTCATCATCGGCTATCAGCACTTTTCGGCTTTTAGTTTCCATGCCATTGAAAATTTGCGCAAACCTACCAGTATTTTAAACCCGGGAAAAATTTGGGTGTTTTGTTTACGCAGACTTAATGATAAGTTAATGTCAGGCACGGTTTTGAAGGTCAACAGTAAATCTTTTTACCGGCGGTACAGCCACCTTTTGATAATGAAGAACGTCCTGTAAACGAATGGCCGGCAATTAAATATGAAATGACAGCAATCGTTATTAACTTTGGGCATCTGATTCTTATGATGAAAATACCCCGATACTTTCTCCTTTTTGCCTGCCTGCAATTGGCCGGCCTCACTATGCAGGCGCAAATGATGACCGATACCAATGGAACCAAGATCATCATTAAAAGTGAATTTCGCCGGCTCATCAATCATGAAGCCATAGATAAGGAACAAAGCGGTTTGCTATCTTCTGATGGCAGATCGGATGATCAGTTTGTTGTTTCTGCCAATGAAGAGATAAATGTTTTGCTAACAAATACGCTGGTTAATACTGTAGATGAATTTCAATTAAAAACCGAAACAGATTCAACACTTGACCATCGCTTGAAAGTGAATTATCTCGTTGGCATGTCAAACATGCTGAAGTATGTACGGCTCAATTGGACGAGTAAAAAAGTTAATGCACTCCGTTTGCCTGATATTATTAGCGGGTATAAAAAATGTATCGAAAAGGATCATGAGGGACAAAGCATTGTAACCGTATTGGAACCTTTACCTTATGATGTGGGAACAACTATACTCGCCTCTGGCATTTTTAATAAAAATATTGGTTATAGTGCAGCAAGAGACCTGATGATACTGAAGTATTGCATTCTTCGGCCTGTTGAGACTTTTATTACGTTAAAAAATAATCCTAATGTTCTTTTTGCCGATAGTCTTGTAAGGCTGATGGCAAAAAAATACCCGGGCCAGTTATATACGTATGCGCAGGCAAGTAATAAACTTGGTTCCATTATTCGGGGCATTAATGATGATAAGTTTATCAATGCAATAGCCCGTATGGCCCGCAGCAGAAACGGCCAGCAATATTTTCCTTTCCTGGATAATATTGTAAAAGGTAAAATAAGCATAGAAGATGTTGATGCTCTCTCAGAAGATTCAGTACTATATTACCGGCTGCTGGTCAAAACTCATCTTGATTATCGTGACAGGTTGCTTAATAAAGACACGGCGTATGCATACAAAGAACTGGACGAACGCATCGTGGTAAAAGCCCGTGATGTTTTTGTGAATACTATCAATGCTTTGCATGATGTAAATAATCCCGCAGTACGGTTTAAAATTATTCAGCCATTGACTGCCGAAGAGTTGTACTACCTCGCTGTATCCACCGATGGAATAATTTATACGTCGAGCTTTACCAAAGGCGTATATCCGCTGATGATGTCAAAAGCCCCGGGGCGTCGCGGCGATTCATTATTGATGCTGGTAAAATTTGATAAATACAGGAAGTTTATCAAAATGGCGGCTGGTTATAATACATTGAGCGATTTTCTGCACAGTTTTCAGCAAAAAGAAAATCCAGGTGAAGAAGGGAATGCTGAAAAGCTAATGAGAGCGTTTGTAGGACGGTTGGAAGAGTCAAGCGGATTGGAAGACGGAGTGGATGTGGCTGATTCATATGCCAGCATAGTAGAATCAATAAAGCCCCTGGCCGATCAGATGCTAATAAATATTAAAGCAAACTATGAACGAAACCTGACAGCTAATAACAGGAGAGGAGTAATCATGTACAATTTGCTGAATACTCTTTTTCTGTCAGCAGACAGTAGTAATCATATAGATCTTTCCAAAGAATTTGGTATACCGCCAGTATATGCCGTGGCTAATAAAGAACTGACGGATATTAAGGGCAATATCATTATCCAGGTCTTTATGTATGGAGATAAAGATGGAATCGGCATCTGGCCGGGCATACTAAATATGTTCAGCAATTCCAATTGGAAAATTGATCAGAGCAATCCGCAATGGGTAACCATAACATCAGCGAAAGGAAAACTAGTCACTCTTTATATCAACAGACCACTACCGGAAGAAACAGGAAAAGATGCGGAAGCACAAAAAGCATTATGTGAATACCTGGAAAAAACGCACAATTATCCTACAGTAACCATTAACAGGGGACATAGTTACAATGCACCATATACCATTGAACAGATGTTTCCTTCTTCTAAAATTGTTTTTATGGGATCATGTGGCGGATATCGTATGATTGATGATATTCTTAAAAAGGCGCCGGATGCTCACATCATTGGTACCAAGCAGGTAGCGGATGCACCAGTAAACAATCCGTTTCTTAAACTTATTACTGAAAAATTAAGAACCGGCGAAAACATAGAATGGATACCATTCTGGAAAGAATTAGAAGTAATGGCAAACACGCCGATATTTTCTGACTATGTACCGCCTCATAAAAATCTCGGAGCTATTTTTATCAAAGCTTATAAAAAAGCAATGGGTGATGAAGAGTAGCTAAGAGGATAAAGAGGGACAGAGAAAAAGAGTTGATCTGAACTTATCCCGAACCGGCCTATAATCTCCTTTACTCCTTTTCTCTTTGACCTCTTAGCCCATCTTAACATTATTATCTCCTTTCTCTCTTTTCCTCTTTGATCTCTTAGCCTAAATTTGCCAATTCATAAATAATAGTTTTGTCAGAAGCCAATCCCAAAAAATTTGATCTTGCCGTATTGCGACGTGTGTTTCGCTATGCAGCTCCTTATAAGAAGAAATTTTATTGGTCAGTTACGCTGGCTATTCTTTTAGCAATAATTACTCCTGTCAGGCCGCTTCTTGTACAGTTGACGGTTGATAAATACATCACCAATTCCATTGCTCAAATGGTGATCAATATTACGCTGATTCAAATCGGGTTGATATTGGTGGAAACGGCGATGCGATTTTTATTTTCTTTTCTTACAGCCTGGTTGGGTCAGTCAGTAGTAAAAGATCTGCGCATTGGTGTTTATAAAAAAATCTTAGGACTAAATCTTACACAGTTTGATAAAACGCCTATTGGAACACTTACCACAAGAACCATCAACGATATTGAATCCATCAACGATATCTTTGCTGAAGGGCTTGTGCCTATTATTGCCGACCTGCTTTCGATAGTTTGTGTATTGAGTTATATGTTTTGGGTTGACTGGCAACTCACATTAATCGCATTGATACCTTTTCCTGTAATGATCGTAGCTACTTATTATTTTAAAGAAAGTATCAATGTATCCTTCTTTAAAGTAAGGAATGCTGTTGCCAGTCTTAATGCGTTTGTGCAGGAGCATTTAACGGGCATGCAGGTAGTGCAGGCCTTTGCTTCGGAAGAAAGAGAGTTTAATAAGTTTAAAAAAATAAACAAGCAACACCGCAATGCGAATATCAATGCAATTTTCGCTTACTCCATTTTTTTCCCGATTGTGGAAATTGTGCTTGCCATTTCAATAGGTCTCGTTGTTTGGCGAACAGCAGGCGAAGCGATTATATTGAATGAAAGCAAACAAGGCGTTGTTATTTCATTTATTCTTTGTTTAAACCTACTGTTCAGACCGCTTCGTGTTTTAGCAGATAAATTCAATGTGCTGCAAATGGGGGTGATTGCCAGTGAAAGAGTTTTCAAAGTATTGGACAATGAAGACTTTATTCCCGAACCTCATGTATCAGCCTATAAACCTGCTGAACTTTTAAAAGGAAAAGTGGAATTAGAGAAAGTTTGGTTTGCCTATAGCAAAGAAAATTATGTCTTAAAAAATATCAGTTTTACCATCAATCCCGGGGAGACGGTGGCTATTGTTGGTCATACCGGCAGCGGCAAAACAACTATCATCAGTTTATTGAACAGGCTTTATCATATTCAAAAAGGAGCTATTAAAGTTGATGATGTAAATATTGAACAATATGATCTTGATTTTCTAAGAAAAAATATTGGCGTTGTGTTACAGGATGTTTTTCTGTTTTCCGGCTCCGTGCTTGACAACATTACGCTGCGCAATACAGAAATTTCAAAAGAGAAAGTAATTGAAGCTGCAAAGCTGATAGATATGCATGACTTCATTATGCAGTTGCCGGGCGGCTATGATTACAATGTGATGGAACGTGGCGCTACTCTTTCTATGGGGCAGCGGCAACTGCTGTCATTTATCCGGGCACTGCTTTATAATCCTTCAATCTTGATCTTGGATGAAGCAACTTCTTCAGTTGATACAGAAAGTGAACAGCTTATTCAACATGCCATTGATACGTTGATCAGCGGCCGCACAGCGATTGTGATTGCCCACCGCCTTTCCACCATCCGCAAGGCAGATAAAATAATTGTGCTGGATAAAGGCGAGATCAAAGAAATGGGCACACATGAAGAACTGCTGCAAGCCGGTGGATTTTATAGCACCCTGCACGAAATGCAGTTTGAAAAGCATCCGGTAAAAGCCTGAAGTCTCATTAGCATGATGTTGCTTTTAGTCAATCCTTTCTCACTCGGAAATTTGCGTAACCTGCTGCTATGAAAGCGGAAATTGAAAAGAAAATTGAGGCTCTGAACAAAAGCAAGGTGCCGATTGTCATCATTGACCCTTCACTGGAGAAAGATAAGGACAAGGTGTATTTTCCTGAGAAGCTTGAAAAAGCAAATGAAATGCTTAAAACGGCAAAGCTCCCCGATCTGAAGCGCCATCGCTAACATATAAGTTCAAGAGTGAGGATTTAACACAAACACCGCGACTGAAATTATTTCTTCGTTTCGATTCGCTGCTCTTCTTTAAATATCCACCGGAGTCAAGGATTGGCGGATATACAAATAAATTTTGTTAACCACTAACAGCAGAAATTTTTTTAAAAAGATTCCCCAAAATGAGGTTTTGAAAAGCCTAAGTTTTTTACTTTAAAATCCCTTTTCGTTTCTGTTTTCACCCCTTGCCCCCTTATCTTTGCGCCAAATTTCAGGAACAGATGGTTTTCAGACGTTTCAAATGCTTGACAGTAGCGGCTTTCAGTCTAATTTGCTTACTTTTTTCAGGCCTGGCAATGGCCGGTGAAGGCGAGGGTGCTGAAGGCAAATTTGATCCGGGAAAAGAGATGCTTGACCACATTGCAGATGCCCACGAATTCCATTTTTTTACCATAAGAAAGACAGACGGTCATGATTTTCATGCCACATTGCCTTTACCTGTTCTACTTTATTCTCCTCAAAGAGGTTTTACCTGCTTTATGTCTTCAGCTTTTCATCATGGAGAGCATATTCACGAAGGATATAAGCTTGAAGGACATGATATTGTACCTGTAAAAGAAGACGGAACGGTTGATGAAACGGTAAAAGTGTATGATTTTTCGCTGACAAAGAATGTAGTGCAAATGTTTATCGCTCTTGCAGTTTTATTCTTCTTACTTACCTGGATGGCAAAAAAATACAGGCAGGGCGAAGGTGTGACTTCGGCGCCAAAGGGATTGCAAAACGCTATTGAGCCGGTGATCATGTTTGTAAGAGATGATATTGCAAAACCTAACCTGGGGCCTAAATACAAAAAGTATTTGCCTTACCTGCTGACCGTTTTCTTTTTCATATTGATCAATAATTTGTTTGGATTAATACCCGGCAGTGCCAATGTTACCGGTAATATTGCTTTTACTGCAGTAATGGGTCTTATCTCTCTTTTTGTGATCTTATTTAGTACCAACAAACATTTCTGGGGACACGTATTTTGGTTTCCCGGAGTGCCGGTACTGGTAAAAATTTTAATGTTACCTGTAGAGTTAATGGGAGTATTTACTAAGCCGTTTGCGCTAATTGTCCGTCTTTTTGCAAATATGACGGCGGGGCATATTATCATTCTCAGCTTCGTAAGTCTCATTTTCATTTTTACAGAAATGGCTAAAGTGGCGGGTGTAAGTTTTGCGCCGGTGTCCATTGCTTTCGCAGTGTTTATATATGTTATCGAAATACTGGTGGCTTTTATCCAGGCTTATATATTTACCAATTTGACATCGGTATTTATCAGCCAGGCTATAGGCGATCATCATTATGAAGAAGATATTCATCATTAATCGGAATAAAGTTTTTTTATTAATATAAAATCAGAATCATGGATTTAATGAACATTCTGTTGGAAGTTTCCGGAAGCTGGTCTCACTTTGGTGGTGCCATCGGTGCAGGTTTAGCTGCTATTGGCGCTGGCATTGGTATTGGCCAGATTGGTAAAGGCGCTACTGAAGCCATTGCCCGTCAGCCGGAAGCTGCAAACGACATCCGTGGTGCTATGATCCTTACAGCCGCTTTCGTAGAAGGTGTGGCGCTGTTTGCAGTAATTGCAGGCTTGTTGGCTGTACTTAGTTAATCATGCACTCAAATGCTAAACTGTACCTGAAGCACAGGGCGTAGGGTACAGTTACTTTTAAAAAAATTATAGTAAAGCGATTAATATTTTTCTATGAGTTTATTGACTCCGCATCTTGGTTTTTTTATCTGGACAGTAGTGGCTTTTGTTGTTGTGTTGTTCCTGCTGAAAAAATTTGCATGGAAGCCAATTCTGAAATCTTTGAATGATCGTGAAGCAAATATTGCCAACTCAATTGCTGCTGCAGAAAAAGTAAGAGCAGAGATGGCAAACATGAAAAGCGAGAATGAGGCGCTGCTGGCTAAAGCAAGAGAAGAAAGGGCTCAATTGCTGAAAGAAGCAAGAGAAACAAAGGACAGGATCATTAATGATGCAAAGGAGCAGGCTAAAGCAGAAGCCAATAAAGTGATTGCTGAAGCACAGGCTGCTATCAATGTGCAAAAGATGGCTGCACTCATTGATGTAAAGAACCAGGTAGGGAAGATGGTAATTGAAGTAAGTGAAAAAATTTTAAAAAGAGAGCTTGGAAGTAAAGAAGCACAGGAAACACATATAAAAGAGTTGATTGAAGAAGTAAAACTGAATTAGATAATGTGCTGATTTGCTAATGTGCTAATTAGCTCAATAACGAAATCTCATTAGCCCATTAGCCCATTGGCTAATTAGCAAATTGATATGCCCAATCCCCGTTTAGCATCTCGTTACGCCAAATCGCTGATAGATCTTGCTATTGAAAAAGGCAAGCTGGAAGAGGTATATGCTGATATGTCGCTGCTGCAACAGATATGCAAAAGCAGCCGTGATTTTGTAAATCTGCTTCGCAGTCCCATTGTAAAAGCAGATACTAAGCGGAAGATAGTGGAAACTATTACTGCAGGAAAAATTTCAGTACTCACTGCTTCTTTCACTGTTTTGCTTATTAATAAAGGAAGGGAAAGCAATTTGCCGGAAATCATAACGGCTTTTATCAATCAGTATAAAGCGCATAAAAATATTCATACTGTTACATTGGCTACTGCTGTACCGATAAGTGATGATGTAAGAAAAGCAATTGTTGAACAGGTAAAAAAAGATGGTGTTTACGGAACGATTGAACTGGAAGAAAAAGTAGATGAAAGTCTCGTAGGCGGGTTTGTATTACAAATAGGCGACAAGTTGGTAGATGCCAGCATTTCCTATGATCTGAAGAATATAGCAAGACAGTTTGAGAACAATGATTTCATTTATAAGATCAGATAGTGAATAATGAGTGGTGAATGGTGATTAAACTAAACTCATCACTGACAACTCACCACTCACCAATAGTTAAAAAACGATAAACAAATTATATGGCAGATATTAAACCAGATGAAATAAGTGCGATACTGCGCCAGCAGTTGAGCAATTTTAACGCCAGCGCTGACCTGGAAGAAGTTGGAAATGTATTGCAGGTAGGTGATGGTATTGCCCGTGTATATGGGTTGGGTAATGTTCGTGCCGGTGAACTGGTAGAGTTTGAAAATGGTGTTCGTGCCATTGCCCTCAACCTTGAAGAAGATAACGTCGGTGTGGTATTGATGGGTGAAAGCGGTGATGTAAAAGAAGGAGCAAAAGTTCGCCGTACGGGACAAATCGCTTCTATTAAAGTGGGTGAAGGAATGGTAGGCCGTGTAGTAAATACTTTGGGTGAACCCATAGATGGAAGAGGCCCGATCACTGGCGAACGTTATGAAATGCCGTTGGAAAGAAAAGCTCCTGGTGTAATTTTTCGTGAGCCTGTAAAAGAACCATTGCAAACAGGTATCAAAGCTATTGATGCGATGATCCCGATTGGCCGTGGTCAAAGGGAATTGATCATCGGCGACCGCCAAACCGGTAAAACTGCTATCGCAGTTGATACCATTATCAATCAAAAAGAATTTTATAAAGCAGGCAAACCTGTTTATTGCATATATGTAGCTATTGGTCAGAAAGCATCAACTATCGCCGGTGTGATGCAAACATTGAAAGATGCAGGTGCAATGGAATATACAACCATTGTTGCTGCATCGGCTTCTGATCCTGCGCCTTTGCAATTCTATGCTCCTTTTGCCGGCGCTGCTATTGGTGAGTATTTCCGTGATACCGGCCGTCCTGCATTGATCATTTATGATGATCTTTCAAAACAGGCTGTTGCTTATCGTGAAGTGTCATTGTTATTGCGTCGTCCGCCAGGCCGTGAAGCTTATCCCGGCGATGTATTCTATTTGCACAGCCGTTTATTGGAAAGAGCTGCAAAAATCATCAGTGATGATAATGTGGCAAAGAATATGAACGATGTTCCTGATACGATCAAGCATTTGGTGAAAGGTGGTGGTTCATTAACTGCATTGCCAATCATCGAAACACAGGCTGGTGACGTATCAGCTTATATCCCGACAAACGTAATCTCGATTACAGACGGACAGATATTCTTAGAGACAAACCTGTTCAATGCCGGTATTCGCCCCGCTATCAACGTAGGTATCTCTGTAAGCCGAGTGGGTGGTAATGCGCAGATCAAATCAATGAAGAAAGTGGCTGGTACATTAAAACTTGACCAGGCATTGTATCGTGAGATGGAAGCTTTCTCAAAGTTTGGTGGCGATCTGGATGCAGCTACAAAGAATGTATTGGATAAAGGTGCCCGCAACGTGGAAATATTAAAGCAGCCTCAATATGCTCCTTTCTCTGTTGAAAGGCAGGTTGCTATTATTTATCTCGGTACAAATGGGTTGATAAAAGATGTGGCAGTAAAAAAAGTAAAAGAGTTTGAAGAACATTTTCTGATGGAAATGGAAAACAAGCTGCCGGATGTATTGATTGAATTTAAGAAAGGCAGTTTACCCGAGCCCGGGGTAAAGAAAATGGTGGAACTGGCGAAAGAACTGATACCACAATACAAATGATGATATAAATAATCAGATGAGATAAAAACGGTTGGCGCTGCTAACCGTTTTTTGTTTTAAAAACTAATTGTTTTTATATACTATTTTCCTTTCCCTTCCGTTTTTATATCACTTTTTGTTACCAATTTTGCAAGTATAAGTAATTGTACTTCACTTTTTCCTACATCTATCTTGCATAAAATACGGTATTTGCTGCGAAAAAATCCTCGTAAAAACTTGCAAGTAAAAAATCCATGTATTAGGTTTGTTGTTGAAAATAATTTACCCTAAGAGGCAAATTAAATCCGACCAATGAAACTAACTAGCCGTTTATCCTTGAAGCGATAACTCCCGCCTGTTTTTTTCTTCTGTCGTTTTTATTGTATCAAAGGGTACTGCTTACAAAGCAGAAAGAATCTTATACCTGAAAACGAAAACGATGACATTCCACCAACGACTGACTGCTGATCCAGCATTGATCAAACCAGGTTTTTCTGTTTTTAGAAAAATCATTTTGCAGCTTACTTTTCTATTGTGCTTTACAGCAGTATCATCCATTGTATCAGCCCAGTTGGGTGTTTATGAATTCACAGGATCAAAAGATTGTCCTACTCAAAATCCTGATGTAACAACTCAACCGGCTAATGCTGTATTCAGCAGTTTTTCTTCCGTTAACGTAGATTGTAAAGATCAGTATGATAATTTATGTAATCATGAAAGTTGGAACACAAGCAGTACAATTGATCTTAATGAATACCACCAGTTCATTGTAACAGCCAATGCTGGTTATACATTGAATCTAACTTCGTTTTCGTTTACACAATTTATCAAAGATGAAGATGCCGGTACTACAACCTGGTTTCTTCGATCCAGTGTTGACAATTATACGACGGATCTTGGATCGGGATTAGCTCTTGAGAGTTCCCAAACACCGACAGTTATGTTATCTGCTGCAAGCTTTACAGGATTAAGCACGGTAACGTTTCGCATTTACATTATTAACTCAAAAGATGGCAGTAACGAATGGACGGTAGACAATGTGGCTTTGAATGGTGCCGTTATATCTTCAGTAGCTACTCCGCCTGATCCAACCTCTGATTCTCCTCAATGTTCAAATCCGGGTGTAACACTTACAGCAACCGGAACAACACCTGCCGGTGAAACATGGTATTGGCAAACCAGCGCTACTGGTACAAGTACTGCCAATTCAGGACCTACTTATACTGTAGCAACTTCGGGAACTTATTATATCAGATCGCAGGATAATACTACGCTGGCATGGAGCGACGGAGCAGGAAGTGTGATAGTTACAGTTACTCCTAATGTAAGCGCACCAGTCTTTACATTAGGCGCTACTTCTTCCCGCTGCATGAGTGCAGGTTCGGTCATCTATTCTGCATCGGCTGCAAATAGTACAGGAATCTCTTATTTGCTCGATGCAGCAAGTCTTGCGGCAGGCAATACAATAAACGTTTCAACAGGAGAAGTAACTTATATCGCAGGCTGGTCAGGTACATCCGTTATCACAGCAACCGCAACAGGATGTAATGGACCTGTTTCATCATCACACACAGTTACAACCAATCCCTCTGTAGGCATTCCCGTGTTTACAGCAGGAGCAACGTCAACACAATGTCAGGGTGCGGGAACAGTAACTTATACAGCAACTGCAACGAATACAACAGGCATTACATACGCTCTTGATGCCGCAAGTATAACAGGTGGTAACACGATCAATTCCGCTACAGGTGCTGTAACGTATGTAGCGGGCTGGAATGGTACGACCACTATAACAGCTTCCGCGGCCGGATGCAATGGCCCGCAGGTTTCTGATCATACGGTTACTGTGACACCGTCAGTAGGCACACCCGTTTTTGCATTGGGAGCAAGTTCTTTCCGTTGCCTTGGTGCTGCAACAGTAAATTATTCTGCTGCCGCAGCTAATTCGACTGGTATTACATACAGTCTCGATGCATTGAGTTTAGCAGGTGGCAATACAATTAATTCGGCTACAGGTGATGTAACCTTTGGTCTTTTATGGGTAGGTAGTTCGACGATTACAGCTACCGCTACAGGATGTAACGGACCCAGAACAGCCACACACACAGCGACTGTTAATGCCGCTGTCGGAACACCTGTGTTCACTTTGGGTGCCTCATCTTCACGTTGCCAGGGAGCAGGTGCGGTAACTTATACGGCAACAGCATCCAATTCTTCAGGGATTACATATAGCCTCGATGCTTCAAGCCTGACAGCAGGTTTGACTATTAATTCTTCTACCGGCGCTGTAACCTATATTGCAGGTTTTACAGGTACAGCTACGATTACAGCTACTGCTGCAGGTTGTAATGGTCCAAGAACAGCTTCACATACTGCTACAACAAATGCGCCTGTTACTGTACCAGTGTTTACATTGGGCGCTTCATCTACACGTTGCCAGGGAGCAGGAACTGTAACGTATACTGCAACCGCAAACAACACTACCGGGATCACTTATAGTCTTAATGCAGCTGCAGTGTCAGCAGGTAATAGTATTAATTCTTCTACCGGTGTTGTAACATATGTAGCCGGGTGGACGGGTGCTACGGTTATCACTGCAAGTGCTGCTGGTTGCAGTGGACCCATGACCTCTACGCATTTTGTATCCATCACTCCTACAGTAGGCACACCCGTATTTACGTCCGGGGCCAGTTCAACACGATGCCAGGGTGCAGGAACAGTAACTTATACTGCTTCAGCAACAAACTCTACGGGAATTAGCTACAGCCTTGATGCTGCCAGTTTAGCCGCTGGCAACTTGGTTAATTCCTCAACTGGCGAAGTAACCTATATTGCCGGATGGAGTGGCACCACCAGTATTACAGCAAGCGCAGCGGGTTGCAATGGCCCCAGAACAGCAACACATAATGTTACGGTCACGCCATACGTCGGTGTTCCAACCTTTATATTAGGAGCATCATCAACAAGGTGCCAGGCAGCAGGAACAGTAACTTATACTGCTTCGGCAACAAATACAACCGGCATTACCTATAGCCTTGACGCAGCAAGTATAGCAGCGGGCAATACTATCAATGCGGCTACAGGTGCTGTCACTTATTTGGCTGGGTGGAGTGGCACGTCAACAATTACTGCAAATGCAGCTGGTTGCAGTGGCCCTCAAACTTCATCCCATACTGTCACTATTACTCCCACTGTTGGTGTTCCATCTTTTACTTTGGGAGCAACATCAATGCGATGCCAGGGAGCAGGTCCGGTAACATACACAGCAACTGCAAGCAACACCACAGGAATTACTTATAGTCTCAATGCTGCAGCGGTGGCTGCAGGTAATAGTATTAATTCTTCTACCGGTATTGTAACTTATGTTGCCGGATGGACGGGTGCTACTGTGATTACAGCGAGTGCCGCTGGTTGTAGTGGTCCTCGGACTTCAACACATACTGTTTCAATTACTCCAACAGCAGGAACGCCATTATTTACTTTAGGAAATAATTCCACCCGCTGCCAGGGAGCAGGAACGGTAACTTATACAGCATCAGCAACGAATACCACTGGTATTACATATAGCCTTGATGCGGCAAGTTTAGCAGGTGGTAATACAATCAATTCTTCAACCGGAGAAGTAATATATGCTGCTGGCTGGAGTGGTACAACAACAATTACTGCCAGTGCGGCAGGATGTAACGGGCCTTCAACAGCTAATCATACGGTAACAGTTATTCCAACAGTTGGTACACCTGTTTTTGCTGCAGGTGTAAGCTCCACACGTTGTCAGGCCGCCGGCCTGGTGACTTATACTGCAACAGCGACAAATAATACAGGTTTAACGTATTTACTCGATGCAGCAAGTTTAGCAGGTGGCAATACCATTAATGCATCAACCGGGCAAGTATCTTATGCGGCAGGATGGTCAGGAACCAGTGCTATTACCGCAACCGCTTCGGGATGTAATGGCCCAAGCACATCAACTCATACAGTTACCGTCACTCCGACCGTCGGCACACCATCATTTGCACTGGGAGCAACTTCATCACGTTGCCAGGGCGCCACCACAGTGACGTATTCAGCTACGTCAACGAATAGTACAGGTATTACCTATACGCTGGACCCAACAAGTTTAGCAGCAGGAAATACCATCAATGCTTCTACAGGTGCGGTGACATATACCGCGGGATGGTATGGAACAACCAGGATCACTGCAAGTGCCGCCGGATGTAACGGGCCAAGAACTGCAATTCATACCGTCACTATAACACCCTCTGTCGGCACCCCCGTATTTTCGCTTGGATCAGTATCTACCAGGATGCAGGGAGCCGGAACAACAACCTATTCAGCCAATGCATCGAATACAACAGGTATTACTTATTCACTTGATGCGGCCAGCTTAGCCGCGGGCAACTCCATCAATTCAGCTACAGGTGCTGTTACTTATACAGCTGCATGGTCAAATTCATCGGTCATCACTGCAAGTGCAGCAGGTTGCGGCGGCCCCTTAACAGCCACCCATACAGTAACCGTGAATTCTGCGATTGTAACTAAGCAACTATATCTTACAGATCCTTCTCAATCTCTTGATCGAATAGATCCCGTTGCCACCGGTGACGCCACAACAGCAAATAGTCCGCTCTTAAGTGCAACCGGATCAACAAGTACAAGTTTTACTATGAACTCGCCTCTTTGCAGTGACCTCAATATTAAGGCGGGAACCATCAGCATAGCGAATTATGTTACCATTTCAAGCGGCACAATGCCAGCCAATCCGGCCGTCACTGCTGAATTGAGGTATGGCAGTAACACTATCATTACCATTTCCAACCCAGTTTATGCTGCTGGCCTTTTGACCTGGACCGGTACTTTACCTGCTGATGTTACCGTACCGGCCGGACAGGCTATTACGCTACAAATTACCACCGCAGTTCCTGCTGTAGTCTTTAGAATTGATTTTGACAGCCAGACCAAACCTTCAAAAATCAATCTGCCCGTATCAACTTATATAGATGTAACCTCGTTGGGTGTTTACACTGCTGCATACCCGGGTGGTTCGCCGGTGATAAGCGGCATCGGAGGCACTACCAAATATATCAGGGCCGTGGTCTCAGATCCGTTTGGTTCGGCAGACATTACCGGAATGAATATCACGATTAGTCCGGGAAGCACCGTATCGGCAACATCCGTGGCAACTTCGGGCTGCACCCGTACTTATGAATATGTTTGGAATACACCAGTCACTTCCGGAACTTATACTATCAACGCCATTGCCCGTGAAGGATATGAAAACACCGTTACCAACACAAGGAACACCACTTATTCTATTTGCTCGTCATGTGCTCCTGTCGCAGTTAATGACAGCGCAACCGGTGCAGGAGGTGCACCTGTGGTAATAGATGTGCTCGTCAATGATTATGATCCCAACAATAATATTAATACAGCCTCACTGACCATTACAGGTATTCCCAATAATGGTTCAGCATATATTTCAAATAATACGATCGTTTACCTTCCTAATGGAGCATTTTCCGGTGTGGATACAATCACATACCAAATATGTGACAACACTTCACCAACACCGCTTTGTGCAACAGCACAGGTATTCCTTACCATTGACCCGTTGATCATAGACATCTGCGGCGATGCATCCAAAACACATACTTATTATATTCCTTATCCCGAACAACAAGCGCATACTGCTTTGGAAGCATCCGGCAGTCCCTCGATGCCCAGCAATAATATCAGAACTGTTATTAGTGTTAAAATACCTTACCCCGGAATGAGGATTGTATGGGATGAATGGGAAGATGGTTATGAAGCTAATTCATCAAACCCAACGCAGTCAACTACCAAAGTATGGGGTGATGGTAATCCGTTTAACGGTATAGCTCCCGGTTATCCGAGTGATATTATTCCTGCCGGGGGAAGCATTGTTCTTGATAATACTATGCCCGCCAACCCAAGAAATTCCGGAAACATTTTTTACGACGGCAGAGACAAAGTAGTTTCAAGCGGACAATTAGCATTGACGCAAGTTTCGGGTGAACCTTCTATTTTGTCTGTTCAATCTATTAAAACAAATGTTACATCCACCTATGATTTCGGACAGTCATTCACTATTCCTTTGGGAGAAGACTTCCCAAGCCGCGACTTCAGGTACACTGCCTTGTTTATAAGAGCTTCGCAAAATAACACTACGGTGAATATTGACAAGGATAACAACGGCACATTTGAAACTTCGACTGTTTTAAATGAAGGAGAGTCTTACCTGGTAGATGGAGGTGTAATGACAGGCGCTACCGTGGCCAGTGATAAACCTGTAGGAGTCGAGCTCAATTCCGGCGGCGTTGATAATTATTCCATAAGAAATGCACCGATATTCCCTGCCACGTGGTATTCCAATACCTATTATACTCCTGTGCCAACATCTGACAATGCCGCCGATAATCCAAAAGATACATCTGCAGTGATGTTTTATAACAGTCTTAACAGGTCTATTAATATCAACTGGTATTCAGGCATTCCTTCCAGCGGAGTCATTACTGTTCCCGCTAAGTCTGCGGTGAGGTTCCCGCTGGCTTATTCAACTACAGCCGGATATAAGTTTGTCAATTTAACCGGTGAATCATTCACCGCAATTGAGATCGTTAACTCATACTCTCCGGGTGGCGGCGGAACAAGTGGTACTGCCTATGACTGGTCATTTAACCTTATCTCTGAAAACCGGCTAACGGATTATGCTACGGTAGCCTGGGCGCCCGGCGGTCTTGACCTTAATGGCAATGGATTGCCTGATGTGAACGGAAATCCAATATGGGTGACACCTACTGCCAATACAACAATCTATGTAAAGTATGATGGTAATATCAGCGGTACATCAGGATCAGTAAGCCCCTGCGGCCTGCGTTATGACGTTTCTTATAATGTAAATGCTCTTAACTATATCAAAATAAGAGACAATACTGATAACGACCAGGGTGGAATTGCCATTTATACCTGCAATGGCGCTAAGATTGCTGCAGTATATGGTGAAGATCCGCAGGGCTCTACTGCAGGTAACAGTGCCTATTGGGATGTGGGATCTACCATTCAGCCGTTCTGTAAAGAAAAAATTGTTATTGCTACAGACGATTATGCTACATCGTTGGTTAGCCAGCCTGTAACAATATCAGTATTGCTAAATGATCTTGGATTCCTTGGCACTATTGATCCTACTTCAGTTACCACATTAGGATTATTACAGCCTAAACATGGTACTGTAAATGTGAATGGTGATGGAACTATACTTTATACTCCCGATGCAGGTTATTCAGGCTTGGATACATTTGAATACAGAGTATGCTCAACTCCATCGCCCATCGTTTGCGATGTGGCCATGGTATATTTGAATATAAGCACCTGTCCTTCCAATGGCAACCAAAATATTATTTCAGGACAATTGTTCATTGATAGAAATAAAGATGGACTAAATAATGATGGTGGTGCCGGTCTTGCAGGTGTGGAAGTTTATTTATACACCGATGGTAATTGCAGCGGCACCATTAGCGCCAATGAACTGACTGACTCTGTTACGGTGGATAGCTCGGGCTACTACCAGTTTACCAAGATGCCGGAAAAAATAGTGGCAGATAACTTTGACAATGGAAGCGGTGGCAGAAGCTGTAATAATGGCTCTGATGGCGATACGCCATGGGCTTCCAATTGGGTAGATGCAAATGATCCTTCATCGGGTTTCTGCAATACTTCACAAACAGCAGCCAATACAGACGCAGATATTTTTATGGATGGAGCATTTGGCTATGCTATGAGGCTAAAAGATAATGATGTTTCGGCAACAAGGTCAGTAAACCTCAGCAGTGCTACCAAAGCGTTTTTAACCTTTTCATACAGAAGAAAAAGTGCAACATTAACCGCAGGAGAAAACGTACTGGTGCAGGCCTCATCAAACGGAACAACTTTTACGACCATATATACTATTGCTGGTAATGGCGCAACAGATGCCAACTATGTTACGATTTATAACCAGGATATTACTTCTTATGCGTCTGCAACAACAGCTATACGGTTTTTAACAAATTCCAGCGTTGATGATGCAGACACTGTATATATAGATAATGTTTCAATCCGGTTTTTAAAATACCCGCAGTGTTATATTACGGCAATCAATACGTCCACTATTCCTGCAACATATGCATTGACTACTGCCGGTCAAAGGGCTGTTACAATAAACAACGGCGGCAGTTGTATTTCACAATTTGATTTTGGTTTTGGCAAACCGAATGTTACAGTAAGCGGAAGATTATACAACGATAACAATGGCCTTAGCGATGGTGTTGTAAATGGAAATCAGTTGGGATTGCCTGACGGGCTGCCCGTGTATGCATATCTTACAGACTTTACCGGGAATGTCGCATTCAAAGCTACGGTTAATGCATTAAATGGAACTTTCTCTTTCCCGCTGGCAGAAATTCAAACCGATTATAATCTTATTTTGTCTACTACAAATGTGGCCCTGGGAGCAGCACCGCCAACTACATTTGGCGGATCGTCATCAACATGGATCAGCGTAGGAGATGCATACGGAACTAACAATGCTATGGGTACCGGTAACGAAACAGGAACTCCGAATTCTGCTGTGGCAATCAGAACTGGCTTGAGCAATGTTGCAAATGTAAATTTTGGTGTTGAGCGGCGCCCCAACTCAGACAATCATATAAGATCTATCAATCAGCCGACCGTAAATCAAATTATAACACTGAATGGACAGGGTATGAATCCGCCGGTTTTGAGTGGTTCCGATCCTGAAGAGTGTACTGTTGGATGTGTGATCACCGGTCGTTCGGTGATTATTGATACCGTTCCTTCCAATTCAGAACTTTATTACAACAATGCTCTGCTAGTAAGCGGGCAAACGATCAATAACTTTGATCCCAACCTTTTCCAGCTAATGTTCACCACTGCTACCTTGGGAGAAATTACTATTTCTTTCCGTTATTCATTTGTAGATGCAGCGGGCCTGAAAGATTTAACACCGGCTTCTTATACATTGATCTGGCTTTTACCATTGCCTGCAGAAGGCCTTACCGCTTCAGCCAACGCTGACAGGGATATGGCAACTGTAAGATGGAGCACCATATCAGAACACAACACTGCCTTTTTTGAAGTGGAACGCAGCACTGATAACAGAAACTTTACTTCTTCGGGCAACCACATAAAGGCCGCCGGTGATAGTGAAAACAAAAGTGATTATCAGATAAAAGATAATATTGCCGGCTTGGGAAGTGAAATGATATTTTATCGCATTAAGCTGGTTGACCAAGATGGCAAAGTGACCTATAGTAACATTGTAGCGGTCAGGGTATCTAAGAAGCCGGGTGTAACTGTATGGCCCAATCCATTTAAGTCTTCTGTTACTGTAAGTGTAACTGCAGAAAAAGAAACCACCATCGAAGTAAATATGTTTGATGTCGGAGGTAAAATTCTGAAGAAGGTAAGCCAAAATGTTCCTAAAGGCACGTCACACATAGCAGTGCAGGGGCTTGATCAAATGCCCGGAGGTGTATACTTAATTGAAATAACCGATAAACTGGCGGGAACCACTTACCAGAAATTGATAAAAAATAACTAACAAAGGGAACTCTTTTTTTAATCCCGCCCTTTCCTTCGGCCGCCCCTGAGCAATCTGGCGGCCTTTTTGTTTACTTTAATTTTTTTTGTTCCTTAGAGCTCTTGTGAATTCGGCTTTTATGCCGGTAGAGCTAATTGCAATGGCGAAATAGCACAACAAAAAATTATCAATAAATAAAATTTCCGACTATCGGATTTCAGGCTGGGTAAAAGGGTGCCTGGCCTTTTGATTTCTTATAGGTGTATTACTATTCTGCATAAAATGCAAATGGTTGATAATCTTGGCCAATCGTAATTATACTGCATAAAATACTGAAATTTATACGAGAAAATGCTCGGATAACTTGCATACGCAAAATACGTATTATATCTTGTGTCAGAATTCGAAGAAACCCTAAGAAAACAACGTAAATCCGATCATGAACGAAGCCATATCTAACAGGGAATTTACTCCCGGCCTCTTCAATAAATAAGTCGGTTTTCATTGTGATCTGAAGCTCTAAGATTCAAAAACAAGCCCTCTCAGTCCGAAACCCTAAAGAAGAAGAGATGAAAACAATTTTACATACAAAAGAGACCCGAAAATTTTTGACTGTAATTTTTTTCAATTTAATAATTATATCAGCTCAGGGTCAATCATTCCCCTACTTAAGCTTTACTAATGCTACCTACATAAGCGGGACTCCGTTACAGAAGGGAGCTATTTACAAGTTTCCGGGAGTAACAACTGGTGTAGATGCTTTTGTCACTATACAAGATCTTTTAAACGGAGCCACAGTTACAAACATTGATCAGTTTGGAGGAGTAGGCTATGATGGCGGTTTTCAGCCAATTGTCAGTTCAGTTGCCGGCTCCGCCGATTCGTATGCAAAATTTTTAATTGAATTTAAAAATAGTGATGGTACGAAGCACACGTTTCCAAATTTAGCAGCCACTGGGCTTGATATTGACGGTACGACGATGGCACTTAGAGAATTCTGCACAATTGATATGAATGGGGGCAGTGCTGCCTATCAAAGTACTTCTCCGGAAGTTTCTCTTTCAACGATTGGCTCTGCTTTTAAAATATTGAATATATCAGGAAATAATATTTCAGGAATTGACAGCACCAAAAAGGAAGTGATGTTTACAGTTAGCAATAATAATGTATCTTCTTTAACAATAAGTTTTGGCTCAGTAAGAACCAGTGGATCAGGTGTAAGAAATTATAGTGCCTTTTTCAAAAATTTTCAATATTCGGGACCCATACTTTTGCCTGTTAAGTTATCTTCTTTCACTGCACTACTGAACAACGATCATGCAGATCTTAAATGGACAACTTCTTCCGAAAAAGACGTCAATTATTTTTCTGTTGAAAAAAGTCTTGACGGTAAAAATTATTCGGAAACAGGAGTTGTATTTGCAAAAGGTAACAGTTCATCATTGATCAACTATAACTTTACTGATGATAATATCTATACTTCAAAACCTGGAGTGATCTATTACCGCCTTCGTTCGGTTGATATTGATGGCAAATATGAATATTCAGAAATAAGAATAATTGATATCAGTGTTCAAAATAAGAATGCATTGTTAGTACAGGCGTATCCTAACCCCGCCGTAAATGAATTAAGAATTACCATTCCTTCTAATTGGCAAAACAAAAAAGTTATTTATGAGATCATTGGCAGCAATGGTATGGCAAGCAAAAAAATCACTTCGGGCAGTGCCAGTCAAACAGAGTCAATCAATGTAAGCAGCCTGGCTCCTGGCTTCTATTTTTTAAAAGTTGTTTGCAATGGCGAAATAGCACAACAAAAAATTATCAAAAAATAAAATTTCAGACTATCGGGTTTCAGGCCGGGTAAAAAGGGGGTCCCGGTCTTTCTTTTACAAAATTTGGTTTATAATATAAACTACTTTACATTTATATCCGAAATCAAAAAACTCCGATTATGAAACGGTTGATCCTTTGCCTGATTTTAGTTTCTGCTTCTTTTTGTTTCCAGGCTTTTGCACAGGTAACCATTAAAGGCATTGTAAAGGATAATAAATCAAAACCACTCGCCGGTATTAGCATTACACTAAAAGATACTTATGACGGGGCTACTTCGGATTCATTGGGGCGCTATTCATTTACAACAACAGAAAAAGGAGAACAATCACTCACAGCTTCAGCAATAGGTTATAAACCCTTTGAGCAAAAAATAAAGATTGAAAGCTCTCCGGTTACAGTTGATATTCCTTTGAAAGAAGAAGTAACTGAATTACGAGCAGTAGTGCTCACTGCCGGCACATTTGAAGCCAGCGACAGGAAAAAAGCTGCAGCTGTTTTGGATCCTATTGATATTGTAACTACAGCCAGCGCCAATGGTGATATTACAGGAGCATTAAAAACATTGCCGGGTGCACAGCAAGTAGGAGAGAGTGAAGGTTTATACGTAAGAGGTGGTACTGCAGCCGAAACAAAAACATTTATTGACGGTACATTGGTCAACAATTTTTTTTATAGCAGCGTCCCTAATATTGCACAGTTCGGCAGATTCTCACCTTTTATTTTTAAAGGCACTGTGTTTACGACCGGTGGCTATTCCGCACTATACGGGCAGGCTCTTTCTTCGGCGCTTATTCTTGAGTCTATTGATCTTCCCGAACGATCTTCAGGTAATGTTGGTGCTTCCGTTTTGAGCGGCTCACTCGGTTATCAGCATCTTGCCAAAGACAAAAAATCATCATGGGGCGGCAGCTATAGTTATACTAATCTTGCGCTTGCTTTTGCTGTCATCAAACAAAAACAAGATTATTCAAAGGTGCCTTCGTTTCATACGGCCGACGCAAATTTTCGTATCAAAACATCGGCAACGGGTATGCTAAAGTACTATGGCTATCTCAGCAGCAACACGATGGATTTTACTGCCAATAGTATTGACTCACCCGGTTATAAGGATCGCTTTGCGCTTACTAATACAAACATTTACCATAACCTAACGTGGCGTGAATCATTGGGTAAAGGATGGAAACTAAATACCGGTATTTCTTATACTAATAACAGGGATGATATTGAAGGAAACATGCAGGATAACAATGAGAAAGAAGTTGTATTGAATGGATTGGAGTTAAAAAAATTTAAAGCAGATGCAAAAGGAAATTATTTTAATGCAAAACTGGTTTTAGAAAAAAAACTACGAGGTCTTAGTGCAATAAGATTTGGCAGTGAATATAATTACGCTAATGATAAATCCATTTATACCGCCTACGACGGACAAGTATATCCGGGTAGTTTGAAAGGGCATATCAGATCTGCTTTCGCGGAAGGAGATATTTATGTTACTAATGATGTAGCTGCAAAGATTGGCGCAAGGCTTGAACATTCTTCTTTGCTTGATAAGATCAATATAGCCCCACGGGTTTCTCTTGCTTATAAATTAGGAAAGGGTAGCCAGGCTTCATTGGCGTATGGGATTTTTTATCAAAATCCCGAACGCAAGTATTTGCCTTCATCCTATGCATTGGACTTTATGAAGGCCACGCATTATATCGTCCAATATCAAAAAGTGGCTAACCAGCAATCATTCCGTACTGAAATATTTTATAAAAAATACAATGAGCTAATTAAAACTGCGGTCACAAACGGACTTGAAACGGCTATTAACAATAATGGTTTTGGTGATGCAAAAGGAATTGAATTTTTCTGGAGAGATAAAAAAACAATTAAAAATCTTGATTACTGGATATCCTATTCATATCTCGATACCAAAAGAGATTTCCTGAATTTTCCTTATGCCATTACACCCAATTTTGCAGCTAAACATACCAGCTCACTCGTAGTAAAAAAGTTTGTGCAAAAATGGAAAATGAATTTCAATACAGCTTACAACTACGCCAGCGGCCGGCCTTATTACAATATTCAACCTGATAGTAGTAGTGGTTATAAATTTAACGACAGGGGTACTATTCCTGCTTATCACAATGTGAGTTTCGCCATCAACTATCTGCCTTTTATAGGTAAACAAAATGCAAAAACATTCACCGTATGGGTGATGCAGGTAAGCAATATTTTTAATATCAAACAAACATACGGTTATCAATATTCTTACAACGGTTATCGTAAGGAAGCAATCGTGCCTACATCAAGAATGTTTGTTTTCATCGGTTGTTTTATCAGTTTTGGTGTTGACAGAAGCGATGAAGTGATCAATAGCGGACTTTAATTTTTTAATCAAATAATAAAAACTAACGAAAATGAAAAAACTTTTCTTTATTCTATTGACATCGGGTTTTGCTGTTGCTGCCATAGCGCAAGCTCAAAACAATGAAAAGTACATTAAAGCTATGGAAGCGTTGGTGCCTGCTATAGATACAACGCATAGCATAGATGGTCTCGTCAGCCTCGCTAATTCATTTGAAAGAATTGCTAATGCAGAAAAAACACAATGGTTGCCTTATTATTACGCTGCACTTTGCAACATTAATGCAGCCAATATGTATTTCGCCCAGCAAAAAATGGATAAAATTGATCCGTTGGCCGATAAAGCGGAACCCCTTATAAACAAAACCGAAGAACTTGAAAAAAACAATTCAGAAGTTTATTGCCTGAAAAAAATGTATAATACTGCTAAGATGATGGCTGATCCCATGAACCGCTATATGAGTTTTGGCCCTGCCGCATCACAAGCATTGGAAATAGCTAAGAACTTAAACCCTGAAAACCCAAGAGTGTACCTGCTGGAAGGAATTGATAAATTCTATACACCCGAACAATACGGAGGCAGTAAAACGGAAGGAAAAAAACTTTTTGAAGAAGCAGCCAAAAAATTGGAAACGTTTAAGCCGGCCAGCAGCATTCATCCTTCGTGGGGAATGAGCCAGGTAAAATATTTTCTTTCTCAAAACTAAAATGATAGTCATTAAGTCACGCTGCGGCGTGACTTAATGTTTTAAAACCAATCATGATGGCAGAAGAAAAATTTTCTCCCGAGCAGAGCTTGCAGCTTATCCAGGCCATGATAAGCAAAACAAAACAGACCATGTCTGACAACAGTATTTATTTTCTTGTATGGGGATGGATCACTTTTATTGCCTGTGCAGGCCAGTTTGTATTAAAGCATATTGTTGATTACGAAAAACATTATTTGGTATGGCTGTTGGTGATAGTTGGTATCAGCTTTTCAATTTACCAGGGACGAAGACGTGATAAGAAAGCAAGGGTAAGAACATATATTGATGAAAGCATGAAACATCTATGGGGAGGCATGGGCATCAGCTTTTTTGTATTGGGAATGATACTTACAAAGCTGGGATGGGGCACCGTGGTTTTTCCTTTTTACATCATGCTATACGGATTGGGCACATTTATTTCGGGAAATTTTATTCAGTTCAAACCATTAGTGATTGGAGGCATCAGTGCGTGGCTGCTGGCTATAGGTTCCACTTTTGCTAATTACGATTATCAAATGCTGTTTGGCGCTGCTGCTATTTTGATAAGTTATATTATACCTGCTTACCTGTTGCGCCGCAAAGAAAAATCTCCAGTCAACAATTAATGTTTATGGAAGAAGAAAAGCAATTAAACGAAAAAGAAAGTCTTGAACTGATCGCTCAAATGATCAGGAAGGCCAAAGATTTTTATCACGGTTATCATGGAAAAAGAATATCGCATCTATAAAAAAGAACAAGCGTTGCTGAATGTTTAAAGATCTCGACCCTATACTTCATTCGCAGCTAAGGCTGGCAGTTATTTCACTTTTGATAAGTGTAAAAGAAGCGGAGTTTACTTTTTTAAAAGAAAAAACAAACTCCACGGCAGGCAACCTGAGTGTGCAGATACAAAAACTGAAAGACGCCGGTTATATTGATGTCATCAAACAGTTCAAGGATAATTATCCGCAAACCATTTGTAAGGTAACGCCGAAAGGTATCAGCGCTTTTGAGCAATATGTAAACGATCTTCAAACCTATCTTGGAAAAAAAGTATAACCAATGAATGCTTATTTATTCTTAAAACTCATTCACATTTTTGCCGTCATTATTTTCATGGGCAATATCATTACCGGATTATTTTGGATGAGGATGGCTGATAAAACAAATGATTTCAGGATCATTTCATTTACAATGAAAGGTATTATCAAAAGTGATCAATGGTTTACTATTCCCGGCGTCATCATCATCACTGCCGGAGGCATCGCGGCTGCCATACAGGGAGGTTTACCGTTACTCAGAACCGGCTGGATATTCTGGAGCATTATTATGTTTATCATATCCGGTATTGTATTTAGTGTAAAGCTGGCGCCTCTGCAAAAAAAGATTCATCATCTTGCTGAAAAAAATAAAACTGAAAATTCTCATCTTGCAATGTATCGCAGCAGTTTAAAGCAATGGGAGCAATGGGGGCTTGTTGCTGTGCTCACTCCAATTGCTGCAATGATAATGATGGTGCTGAAGATGCCGGTGAGTTCAGGTTTTTGATAGAAACTGAGTAATTGATCATTGTATTGCATTAGATGTTTCCTTGCATTAAACTTTAGGGGAAAACTTCGCCGGTTTCAGAACAGGCATCTTACTACACTGCAAATTATAATGAAACATCCCCTGTCTCTCAATTAACTTTTGACAATAGTCCTTTGAATCGTGTGATGAATGTAAAACAACCCGGCACATCATGGGCTGCATCGGCGGGCAACTCTGCCATCTACGATGTAAACGAAGATGCCGATTATGTTCGCATCTTCACGGTTAATTATGTACAGGGCAACCCTCCCATAAGCGCAGGTTTTTATCCCGCCGGAACATTATACAAGCTAACAACGCTTGATGAAAATGGTAAAAAAGTCATTGAGTTTATCAACAAATCAGGCCAGCTAATTCTAAAAAAAGTGCAATTGGATGATGCCCCGGCCTCTGCTTACACAGGATGGATATGCACTTATAGCGTGTATGATGATTTTGGATTGCTCCGCTATCAATTGCAACCGGAAGCTGTGAAATACTTAGATGCCAATGGTTGGTCATTTGCAGGTACCAACGGGCAACAGGTATTGAATGAATATTGCTTTCAATATAATTACGATGAAAAAGGAAGAAATACCTGGAAGAAGGCGCCCGGTGCATTGCCGCTAAATATGATCTATGATAACCGCGACAGGGTGGTGTTTATGCAAGATGGCAACCAGTCTTTATTGGCTACCCCGCAATGGACAGCTAATATTTATGACGAACTGGACAGGCCTGTTATCACTACGCTATATAATACCATCAAAACAATTGCCCAGTTACAAACAGACATTAATAATGCCGTAGCCAGCACATCCATCAGCATTACCAGCGCCGCCAACAATGGCGGTGTGTCTGTAACGGTTACAACTTCATATAACCCCATCCCTGCAGCCAGTTTTAATAACTCCGCCATTACAGTAGTGCTTTCTTATAAGTTTTATGACAATTACAATTATACCGGGGTAAAAACTTTTAATACCGGCTTTACCAATACTACTGCATATCCAACATCCGATCCCAATGTGCAGCCGATAGCAACCTCTCCGCGAACTACAAGTATGCTGACGGGCAGCCGCACAAGAGTATTAGGCGGTACAAAATTTCTCTTTGCTTCGCAATACTATGATGAAAGAGGAATGCCCATCCAGTTGCTGGAAGATAATATACAAACCAGCGGCCTGGATATAACTACCCTGCAATATCATTTTGATGGCCGGGTGTTAAGCACCTGCACCGATCATACTACCAATACCACGGGCTATACCAATTTTCAAATTCTTACCAAATACAATTTTGATAAGCTTGCCCGTGTAACATCGTTGGAGAAAAAATTCGGCGCCAATGCTTTTAAAACCGTTTCAGCGTATATCTATGACGATATGGGCCGGGTAAAAACCAAGCGTCTTGATCCCGGCTACACCGCAGGCGGAAATGCCGAACTGGAAGCGCTGAATTATACTTTCAATATTCATAACCAGATCACGGGCATCAATAAAGATTATGCGCTAAAGGCAGGAGTTTATAATAAATGGAGCCATTTCTTCGGGCTCTATTTAGGCTTTGATAACAGGGACAATGTATTTAACCAGGCCAACCTGAATGGACAGGTAACGGGCCTGCTCTGGAATACGCAGGGCGATGATGCGCAACGCAAATATGATTACACCTATGATAATGCAGGGCGGCTGGTTAATGCAGTGTTTAAAGAAAAACAAAAACCTGCTGACACCTGGGCCAGTGATAAAATGGATTTTACCGCTACTGGTTTTAATGGCAAAATAAAATATGACCTGAATGGCAACCTGCTGGAGATGCTGCATAAAGGCGTAGTGCCTGGAACTACTGCGCCTATTACCGTTGATGACCTTCGATACAGCTATACTTCCGCATCGCTTACCTATACCAATAAGCTCCAAAGCGTGACGGATATGATGACGCTGACAAGCAGCAATGGGCTCTTTGGCGATTTTAAAGACGGTACCAATGGTACCAATCCTGATTATGTATATGATGATAACGGCAACGTCATTGTTGACCTGAATAAGAGTGTGCAAAGCCTTGGTGGCGGCGCTGCCGGCACAAAGGGTATTCAATACAACTACCTCGACAAGCCGGATATGATACGCATTACGGGCAAAGGGCATATCCGCATTATATATGATGCCAATGGCCGAAAGCTGCAAAGAGCTTTTATACCCGAAGCAGGCGGTGCATCTGCTATTACATCATATATCAATGGTTTTGTTTATCAAAAAAGCGAAACCATTACCACATCCACTGTGCCGCCATTTGCAGTTACGGGTGGCGCTTTATCCTTTATCAATTTTGAAGAAGGAAGAGTAAGGGTAGTAACAGCAACCAACCAGAATAATGGGCTCGATGCATTGATCGTGGACGGCAATATTGATTTGCCAACGTTGAACCCCCCTTCGGGGGGCAAGGGGGCCTATGATTTCTTCATTATGGATTACCAGCAGAATGTGCGGATGATCGTGACGGAAGAAACACATACTGCCTTTAATACCGCTACCATGGAAACAGCAAGGGCCACGCTGGAGCAATCCATTTTTGGGCAGGCCGGCGCCAGCAATGAAGTATCTGCTACAAGAGTGGCCAAACCCGCCGGGTGGACCAATGCCAATATCGGCGCCATGGTAAGCAAGCTCGGCACCACATTCGGAAAAAACATTGGGCCTAATACCCTGCAAAAAGTAATGGCCGGTGATAAAGTGACGGCCACCGTGCAGTATTGGTACCAGGGAACGGCAGGTGGCAACAATACCAATTTCCCTGCTGCTGTTGTGAACAGTTTATTACCAGCCATTACAGGTGGCACGGCAGCGCCAACTGTTATAAAAAATAATGCTCCTGCCATTACCAGCAACCTGCAAAATGATGTAACCGGTTTTGTAGCCGCTGTGCAGCCCAATGGCAGCAACCCCGGTGGTAATACACCACAAGCCTTTCTGACCATTTTATTTTTTGATGAACGTTTCAAATTTATATCGGCAGCCGATGGTGGCGTGGCGCAGCAACAGGTGGATGCATCGGTAACAGCCGACGGAAGCACCCTGGTAAGAAACGATATTAAAGCGCCAAAGAACGGTTATGCTTATGTATATGTAAGTAACCAGAGCAACCAGGATGTATTTTTTGACAACCTGAAAGTGCAGGTAGTAACGGGCAATATCATTGAGGAAAACCATTACTATGCGTATGGATTAAAGATAGCAGCGATAAGCAGTAAAAAGCTGCCCGACACTTATGAAGGCGTTATTAAGAACAATTATCTTTATAACGATAAAGAGCTCTTTGAAGATGGCGACCTGAACTGGTATGACTATGGGTTTAGAAATTATGATCCGCAGATAGGAAGGTTTGTACAGATTGATCCACTAACTAGTCGCTATCCATTCTTCTCACCTTATTTATATGCAGGAAATGAACCGATAGGTAATATTGATTTTATGGGCATGGG
>Ga0187893_10001869_pt1 | contig 48203 bp, 62 predicted proteins | sample MA1701074metaG_FD_139574 | JGI IMG/M metagenome (GOLD analysis project Ga0187893, IMG submission 139574) | White microbial mat communities from a basaltic lava cave in the Kipuka Kanohina Cave System on the Island of Hawaii, USA - MA170107-4 metaG ... | reverse complement strand
TTTCTTTTTCTATCTTGACAACAACCGACTCCTGTGATACCCTCCTCGTTGGGTTGAGAAAAGTCGGAAAACGCATCCCGACAATATGTGCCACCGGAGCATTTGACGATAGTGGATGCAAGCAAGATATTGCGGAATTTTCTTGTCCTTGTTCATGATCTAGACATTGACAGGGTTGACACTAGCGTACGCTAGATATTACGGTTCAACTCCGTGCTCGACCTACATTTTCAGGATATAGCGTAGCTTGGTAGCGTGCAACGTTCGGGGCGTTGAGGCATGGGTTCAAATCCCATTATCCTGACCATTTTACAGTATGGTTAAGTCGGTAAACCATTGGGGCGTGTCTTGCTGCTTTGGTTGTAGGTTTCCTTCGGGGAGAGACAACGACACCTTCTCCAACAGGACGCAACAGACGAGAAAGTACGAAATATAAGTAGGAAATCGCATACTGTTATTTTATTTGTTCTTTGAAATGTTATGGCATACTTATTGATGTAGAGAGGAAGTATGTATGCCAAAACAAAGAAAATATACTGATGATGAATTGAAAGGAATAATCAAATCATCACTTTCAATTCGTGAAGTGTTAGGAAAATTGGGGAAGTCCCAACAAGGGGGTGGAAGTTATGACCAAATAAAGCGGGATTGCGTTCGACTCAAAGTTGACATATCACATTTTACTGGTCAAGGACATCTGAAGGGAAAACGACATTCATGGAATGCACAGTATTCGTGGAACGAAATACTGGTTGAAAATTCACCATATGTATGTCGAACTTCGTTGAAAAAACGAATGATGTCTGCGGGGTTGTTGAAAAACAAATGTTCAATTTGCAATCAACCTCCCGAATGGAACGGTCAAAAGTTAGTCATGGTATTTGACCACAAAAATGGTATCAACAATGATAACCGAATAGAGAATTTACGTTTACTTTGTCCCAATTGTAATAGTCAACAGACGACATTTGCAGGACGAAACAAACACGGCACCTTAGCCCAACGGAAGGAGGCATCTGTCTCAAAAACAGAGTAGTATGGGTTCAAGTCCCTCTACCAGCACCATTTTCATTATGAATACGATGGACGAACTACTCCAATGGAGGGCTTTTCAAAAAACACTTACCTATTCGCACATACGCTGTTTTGTGTGTGACGAACCTATGTACTATGGTGGTAGGTATGTGGTTGCTACAAGTGGAAAACAACCCATTTTTCAGTGTCGTTGCACAAACAAAATGTGTATAAATGACCCCGAAAAAGGACTCATTTGTGCCGACTGTCGTAGAGACGTAACCTTTGCCACTGTGAAAAAAGATGCAATTCGTTTTCGTTGCACCTGTGGACATACTGACTTATGCCTAAAAGAAAAAGTGGACGAAACTCAAAAGTTGTAAGCCGCCGTAGATTCCCTTCGGAATTGGTGAAAGAGTACGGTGAGCAAACTTACCGTGACCGTAAGCGACACAACGATGCGTACAAAAAGTACGGTCCATGCAAAGGCAACGGAAATTTCCCAAACACTCGCCGCACCTATGAAGATGCGGCTTGGTGCTCGGTTCTGGTCGCTGAAGGATGTGGCTTAATTGAAGAACATGAGGAACGAGCATTTTTGAAGGCAATCGTCCGATATGCCAAAACCACCAAGTTTCCTCCCAACTTCCTATGAAAAAGTTTTCGTTTGACAAAGAGCTTATAGAAAGGTATGGTGAGCAACTGTATCGTGAGGCTAAGGTCAAGCGAGAGAAAATTGAAGTCACAGCTAAACTAATGGTTTATGTGGCTGAAATGTGCGGTGAGATAGTTGTAGATATGGAAGACAAATTCTACAATGCTATCATTAAAGCCGCCAAAAAACATGGCACTGTGGATAAGCGAAGCAGGAACAAGCAACGAGCTTAGAACTCGTCATCCATTATCGGTTCGAATCCGTTCAGTGCTACCAATTTATGACAATGAAGGTTTTGATTGCTGCGAGTGAGATTCCCGTGGGTGGGAAAGTTACCAAGAAAACTGGTGAGAAGGTTTACACCATTCGGGATGACATCAAAATTTACGGCAAGACTGGTCCCGAACAAACGGAAACCTTGCGTGAATTGCGAGCCGACCGTGAAACTCGTTTCATGGTTTCCGAAGACTGCTCGATCAATATCATTTCAGGAGATACCGAACTTCTTTGGCATGTCGATGCTGAGGAATTGTATAGGTATCTTTACACAAAAACGCAACTTGATAACAAATAACGGTCACGTAGCCCAACTGGTAGGAGGCACTACTCTCAGAAAGTAGGTAGTGTGAGTTCGAATCTCACCGTGACTACCAATTTCCAATGCTTTGGGAAGAACGAGAAAAATTGGCGAATACGCCATTGACAAAAGACGAAGAAACCCGTATGCTCCAATCTTACCGTGCGGGTGGGAGATGTAGTTTGTGAAATTTGTGGCAAGAAGTATATTGCTCACAAACCATATTTGCCTTCTGGCAAAACAAATGACGGAGACCCGTGGTTAAATGAACTATGCAACGGAGAACTGGTGAAACTATGATGATGCCCGAAATTGAAGCTTATCGGTTTTACAAGTGGACGACCGATAGCCGACAAGTGTCATTCGCTGAGTTCAAAGAAAATTTGGCGAAGGCGGGGTATGTTATTTACTCCGAAGAGACCGAAGCAAAACCAGTGATTCCTGATGAATTCAAACGAAAGTCATGAGCGAAGTAAAACAGGTCAGTAAAATCATTGATGCTTATCGTATGGGCGAGCACGACAAGCGGAGCAAACGTCCATATAGTAATCCATTTGGGAAAACCCGAAAGGAACGGGATTTGCATCGGGCATATCGCAATGGGTGGAATGATTGTCCATGAACTCAAACGAAAAACGGATCAAGCACGAAGAGGAATATATTGCGTTTCTGGAACGCCGCTTGGCTAGTGCCAACTTCAAAAAGAACTCTTCTCCCGAAGAGTACGAGAAGACCGAAAAGAAGTTGAAGAAGGCAAAGCTTGTTCTTCGTGTTTTACAGAAATGATTTTTATGGCCTACTCGTCTAGTGGCTAGGACACAAGCCTTTCAAGCTTGAGAAAAGGGGTCGGAACCCTTGTAGGCTACCATATTTATCTATGAGACAATGGATTGAACAAAGTCTTAAAAAGAAGAATTGTGGTGTAATTGCGGTCGCTGTCATTGCCGAAATTTCCGTTGCTCTTGCAGCAGAAAAGATAGGTAAAGATGGTCCGATAAACACAAAGCAACTTGTAAAGGGGTTGCGAAAGTTGGGATATGAATGTCCCGACAGATTGAAGCGGATGCCTCGTCCTCCACTTGGCATTGCAAAGCTGACTGACCCGAAGCGAAAAAGTGGTTGGCATTGGGTTGTGGTAGATGGAGACAAGATTTATGACGGTATCAACGGACTTCCCGATGGAACCGTCAATTGGGATAAAAGTTGGAAGATGACTTCTTTTCTCCCGGTGAAAAAATTTATGGGCATGTAATGGCATCGCCTTCTAAGCGAAACGTGCATAATTGGAATGAAAATGTGGGTTCGACTCCCTCCTTGCCCGCCAATTTATGAGTGAAGGATATACTCTCTACAATGACACAGTGATGGATCACTTTATGCATCCAAGGAACATGGGCGACATTAAAGACGCCGATGGAATTGGAGAAGTAGGTGCCGCCGCTTGTGGAGACATCATGAAGATGTCAATCAAAGTCAAAGACGGAAAGATCGTTGATGCCCGATTCAAGACATTTGGATGTGGCTCGGCAATCGCCGCCAGTTCAATGGCTACGGAACTTGTCAAAGGTCGTACGCTTGAAGAATTGAACAATTTCTCCAACCAAGAAGTCGTCGATGCACTCGGCGGACTCCCTCCCGTTAAAATTCACTGTTCCGTTCTTGCTGAAGAAGCCCTAAAAGCGGCTTTGGACCTCTTAGTCAAGGTTCGAGTCCTTGATGACCAGCCAAGTTTATGGAAAACAAGTTATTGACCGCAGCCAAGAAAGTCGTTGACAATGGTGGACTTTTCACGTTCATTCTCTTTGTCATCTTTTTTCCAATTTCCCTTTTCTATTTCTTCTTTCGAGTCCTCCAAGAGATAGACAATGAGTAAGCCTTGCCGACTCCGAGACAAAGTTACGGGCTTGTATTACTGCCCTAGCCGCTCCGTTCAAGTCAAAGAAGCAAAAACGGGCTATTCCCATTACTTGAAATCCAATCTCAGCAAGAAGGGAAAAATCTACTGGACCGACCCCCGCAAGCATATCAACGGCATCTACGACCACACCAAGGTTATTATAGATTCCAGCTTGCCCTACTCCGAACGTGTTAAAGGTCACGTTCTTCGGAAGTTCGTGATGGAAGAGTGGGAACTTGAGGACGTTAATTGCACTTGACATTATTCAATTTTTCGGCTATAGTGGAGATACTATGGGAAATAAATCAAACCTTCTGTTCGTCAAGTGGTTCATCGTCTTCGCAGCAACTCTCACGTCTCTGGTAATCGCATCCTTCACGGGTGTTCTATCTTTGATTTGGAGAAGTGATATTTCACATCTGAGTGCTGTCATTGCGATTCTTTTTTTCTTTGGTTCTTTGCTCGCAGGGAAAGTTTGCTATACAATTAAGCATGGCGTTCTGACCTTTACGCAAAGGAAACAAATGAATGTCTTGGAATATCTCGCCGACGTATTCTTTTTGATTGGTCTTGCGGGAACCATCATTGGGTTCTGTTACATGATGCAAGACTCGCTTCAAGGCACCGACGTAAACCTTATCATCGCCAAACTCAAGGCGGGGTCATCCACAAAGTTGTATGTGACTCTTTCTGGTATCGTTGCATCGGCTCTCCTTCGTTTGCAAATGCTAATCATCAAGAATGGTGTCACCAATGAGCAATAATTCAAGCTACCACAAGTGCGTTGTTCCGTTCGTTGACGTGTTGTTCACTTTCTTGCTGGTCTTTATCAGCATGATGATGTTGATCAACAAGGTGAAGTCGGACAACGAAACCGCCCAATCCCTCAAGATGGAATCCAAGTACGTCATTACGATGACTTGGACCGGAGACGCCGACCTTGACTTGTGGGTTCAAGATTCTGCGGGACACATTGTAGGCTTCAATTCCAAGGAAGGTGGACAGGGAAGCTTGATGTCTTTGAATCGTGACTGTCTTGGTGCTCGCACCACGGAAGTCAATGAAATGGGCGAAGTTATAAATACGGTGAACGAAGAGATTGTATCTTTGCGTGGCACTGTTACGGGAGAATATATCGTGAATGCTCATGCTTACAACATGAAGAATTCCACGCCGCCGGTGAAAGCAACTATCAAAGTGACTCAAATCAAGCCTTACAAGGAATTTGTTGTCAAAGAGAAAGAATTCCTTGCGACTGGCGATGAAGTAACCTTCGCTCGGTTCACAATGGATGGGAAAGGAAACGTGACAGACGTAAACGATCTGCCCACGTCAATCCTTCGTTCACAAAACAATGGTCCGCAACAGGAACAATTTCCTCAAGGACCGCTTCAACAGCCATAACCTATGTTCGTAGCACTTTCGATTCTGTTGTTATTGATCTGCGTGCTGTCCTTTTGGATTCTCAAAGAGTCACATGTCAGACTGTGGGTAAAGCTTCTTGTTATCTCTACTTTTTGTGCCTTCTGCGTCATCTTCGGAACTTCCTTGAAGACATTCATGGGATGGTCTGCCGATGGCAGTCAGTTGCCACGAATTGTGACGGTTTACCAAGTCGTAATCAAAGAGCCGAATCCAATGTTGGGTTCGGAGGGAAGTATCAGTGTATTGACAGAGCACCCCGCCACACGTTACAGTGCTTGGTGGTTGCAGCTTTTCGGACACGAAACGTCCAAGTCAGAGCCTCGTTTGTTCAAGTTGCCATACAACCGTGAACTCCATGAAACTCTTCAACGGGACGTGGTTCCTCGGCTTCAACGTGGTCAAGTAGTCACCGGCAAATTCATGAAGGGAAAAGGAAAGAAAGGTCAAGGAGAGGGTGACGGTGATGGCGATGGAGACGGAGAAGGCAATGGTCGTGGAAGTGGCGGCAAAGGTGGAAAGGGTGGTAAAGGTGGAAAAGGTCAAGGAAATGGAGGGGAAAGCCTTGAAACTGAGTATCAATTCCACATTCTTCCTCCCGGATACTTCCGTCAAAAAGAATAGTCTTGACTTTTTCGGCTGCTCATGTATATTTATGAGCAGATGGTAGGTTAACTGTGGAAGCCACGGAACGGTCTTGAAAACCGATTGCACCCTTCGGGGTGTGGGGAGCGTTACCTCAGCCTACCGCCAATTTAACGTTGCTGATAGAGTCCGGCAAAGAACCATGAAAATGGTAGGTCGTAGCCGATTATCACAGAATGCAAGCGACATTCGGGGCAGGTTCAAATCTGCGTAAGCAACATCTGCGGGATTGATTGTAACGGTAGCGAGTCTCCCTTACACGGAGAAAGAAGGGGTTCGATTCCTCTATCCCGCACCACTTTGTATGGAGAAAGATTTGTTACGTGACGCCATAGAATACTTGGAAGAGCATTGCAACCTTCCAAAGTCTAAGCCGCCCGTATCAACCGCTCCTCAATGGTTGAAGGATCAAATGGAAGCCATAAAAAAGCGACCACCCCCAACCATTGAACAAGTGCAAGCTCAGTTTGATGCTTGTAAACGAATCCGTCGTGAAAATGCTCATTGTCCAAAACACAAGGAGTATGACATGGTGAGTCCGCCCGAAAGCGATTGTTATCATTGTTGGCACGCTTACTTTGATAGACATCAGACGGATGAATCGCTGAGGTTGTTCCATGAAGCAATGGACAAATACGACGGTCTAAGAGATTAAGAATCTAGGGTACTCGGTCAACACCGACCATGAGCCAAGTGGTTAAATCCATAGGCAAGAAACTGTGGCGAACTTGATCCGTGACTTTTGGAGTTTTCAATAGTAAAACAACCGAGGGAAGGTAAAACAGCGAGGCGTTGTAACTGTTTGCTAAACAGATTGTCCCCTTAACGGGGATGTGGTTCGAGTCCACTGCCTTCCGCCAATTTTTGGGCGATTAGTTTAACAGAAGAATAAATCTCTCACACAGATTAGACAAAGGTGCGACTCCTTTATCGCCTACCAGTTTATGTCGGAAAAAGTTACAGAGAGTGAATACTACAAAGTGTTCTTAACTTACATGGAATACTTCGCCACCGGCGAGGGACTCACACTTGAGATTCTATTGTCCATGACCGACACTCCCGACGAAGCTCAACAAAAACATTTGGATAGATTTGTTGGGTCCAGACAAGAAGCCCGTGATTACTTCATAAAAGGAATTGAAGTCTTTCCGATGGAAAGCAAAGAGGCAAAAGACTTGTTGGATAAGTATTTCAAAAACGTTGATTGGTTGCATGATCAACTGGCAACGGGTGGTGGTGAATTTTATTGGAAGTATCATGTCAACCACAGCTAAGTCATCAAAATTTGAGTGTCGTGGGAAACATCGTTACGAAAGTAAGCGGGATGTTCTTATTGATATTCAAATTCGGATAGCTGATTCTTACGGTGGGGTCGTCGATTTACGACCTTACAAATGCAAATACTGTAAGAGTTGGCACATGACTTCAAACACAAAATAAGACGGAGGATGCTATGACACAGCTAAACGCAATTGGCGGCTGCTAAATGTTGGTGAATCGTATGAACGGTATTGCTTGGAAAACAAGCTTCCGTTTGAGACGATTACTTCTGTAACCCCTTACGACGATACTACGTTGTTTTGCCCATCGGGGATGCAGAAATACAAAACTCAATTTGTAGATTGTTCTTTGGTAGGGCAAACTGTCTGTAACATTCAATCGTGTATTCGGTTGAATGATATAGAATCTCTTGGAGACGGAACTCATTTGGGATTGTTCAACATGATTGGAACATTCTCATTTCGTCATTGGTCGGTCCATCAAACAATTGATTTCTGGATGACCTTCTTGACGAAGCATTTGGAATTGAAGGTTGGTTACACAACCATTCATCCTGACATGCCAGAGTGGAAATCATTTCACACCGGCGAAGTCCGACTTGACGAAGGATGTAAATGGTCGGATGGAGAGATCGGCGGCTACTGCACGGAGTTCTATGTTAATGACATAGAGATAGGAAACATCGTAAATCCGCTCGGAACTTGCATTGACGTAGGATTTGGATTGGAGCGGTTGGATATGGTTGTCAACAATACCAAGCCAAAAACACGAGAAGAGTCATTAAAGGAATTGATTGACAAAATCATACAAAGTGGCTATATTCCTTCCCACAAACGTCAAGGATACGTTTTGAAGCGGCTGTTGAAGTCGCTTTGGAAAATGGGTGGACAGATGTCTCACCCGTTCTTTGAAAAAGAGTGTGAGCGGCAGAATAGGATGACCGAAAGGTATAACAAACTGCTGTCCAAAAATACAAACATGCCAAAGGAGTGGTGGTATTCCACACATGGCATCGAGTTGGATTGATCGCAACCTTATGGTTGTATCGTGGTTTCTTTTCCCGTGTACCGGCTTAAACACGGGATGACAGGCGTGTAGTATAAAAGTAGAACACATCACTGACACTGATGAGGCAATGGAGCGTTACCATTCACGCCTACCAATCTAAGACGTATGATAAAATTAGCGATACTGGACGTTGACGGCGTTCTGACTGACGGTAGAAAAGTCACAGACGTTGAGGGGAAGTCCATATCGAAACAGTTCAATGACAAGGATTTTGTAGCCATCAAAAAGCTACAGGCGTCGGGAGTTTCGGTATGCTTCTTGAGTGGCGACAAAAATGTCAATGAGGCTGTAGCTAAAAAGCGAAGCATTGATTTTTATCACGCCCACACTTCAAGCGGTCACATGAGCAAAAAAGATTTTCTGCCCATGTTGCTGGAAAAGTATGGGGCTGAAAGAGATACAACGCTCTACATTGGAGACGATTACATTGATGTAGAAATAATCAAGGCGTTGGTACATACTTATTGTCCGGCAGATGCTACATTGGATGTTCGCCGAGTGGTCAAGAAAATCTTGACTCGTAACGGAGGAACTGGTGTACTGTCAGAGTTGTATGACGAACTTGTTCTTGAGGGATTGGTAAAGGAATGCACTTTCCAACAATTTCTTGAAGTGGACAAGACTGAAAAAGAAAAACGAAAATAGTTATGGGAAATAGAGCAGCACGAAAACTTGACCCGTATAGGGTTGCCCTTGCACAACGAACCGCACGAGCGAAGCATGAGCTTGCCATGAAAATGGTTGCCGAGCGAGTAAAGGTTGATGCTGAATTTGCTGCCGACGTTTTGAAAATTGCGGGTGAAACTTTGAGACCCGAAATTCGCAAGGATGCTGAGGAAACTATCGAGCGTGAAGATGCAGCAATCAAAGCACGATTGGAACAGCCCTCAACCATAGAGCCGTGTGGGTGTAATCAATGTGTGGAAGAACCATCCGTGGTTCAAAGCGATGGTGGGGGAGAAGTTTTGAAGCATCCAACAGAATTGCCCGACCATCCAAAAGATGGCGGTCAGTAATAATTCGGGACGTAGGATAATTGGTTATTCCGCCTGATTTGGGTTCAGGAAATTGTGAGTTCGAGTCTCACCGTCCCGACCATTCTTTTTTCAAGCTAACTATCCAAGCCTCAATCATCATTCGTAATGATGTATCTCCGACACGAAACGTAAATATCCCATGTGGTAATTTTCCTTTTCGATTTGTTATTTTTTGTGGACGACGATACACTCTAATTTGTGATGCGTCAATGTTTATGAGTTCACTCCAAAACTTAACGACTGATTGTTCGTTGTCGTCGTGGTGAATGTGAACGAAGTAAGACATCTTGTTCTTGGTACGTTCTTTCACAATAGGATAACACAATGAAATAATTGTCGGGTCAGAGTTTGTCACTTGTACCATGTTTTGACTTCGCTTGTATCCTTCACATAGATACACCAGCAGAAAATCACGAAAAAATGGATTTTTAATGTGTTTGGGATACGACATAAGTCCCACATCATATGCTTCTTTACGAATTGTGGCATACTTCAAGACCATTGCGGCTGTGCCTTGGCTTCTAGCTAATGTTGTGCTCATGATGCATAAATAGAGGCTCAAGAATATAAAAAGTTGAAATTGGTGAGAATCTCATGTATATTTAACGTTGTTGACAAATGCCATCAATGTGGTAATTTTTCCTCCGCAAGAATTTGTTGGACCTGCACAAGCAAAAAATCCGAGATATTTATACTGTATGGAAACCATAAACCCACCGTGGTCTGATGAAGTCGTTCAAAAATTGAATGAGAACCAGCACAACGGTCGTTTTCATCCTTATACTTGCGGCAACTGCCGAGACAAGTTAGGAATTTGGTTTCTGCGACAAGACGATGGAAGTCTAATCCCCGAACCAAAGGGATATGACAGAGGCGGCGACGGTTGGAAGAAAATCGTTTGCCTTGATCGAGAACTTGTCGCCACACGAGACGGATGGATGTGTCCAACTTGTGATTACAAACAATCTTGGTGCCTAGCACCACTTTAACTATGACTATTACTCAACTGACTCTTTTTGAGATGTGACTTACGCAATGAAGCGTAGGTTCACATATCAAAATGAGAATCGAAAACAAGTACCTCCGAAATCGGAACGCTCGTTCTAAATACTGGCACAGCGTTCGTCGTCGCTCTCAGCCTTATGAGACGTACATGCCGTGGTTTTCCTACTACCCCGAAGGAAATTACACGGCAGAAGAACAAATCAAAAACCACTTTGAATGGATTGACGAGCAAGCTCGTGCAATGGAAAGTGGACATCACCGCAGTTTCTTCCATGCTCCCAAGCACTATCGCCAAACGTTGTGGAAGCAACGTAAAGCCAAAGAACGGGCAATTATGGCTCGTGTTCGTGGTGGGGATCACGAATTGGAATTCCCTACATTCAAACGAGATGCAGATTGGCTTTGGTTTTGACCTTGACATACTAGGGCATTTGTAATAGAATGCCCTAGTATGAATACCGAGGAAAAGGTCAAAGCAATTCGTGAACGAGTCCCCACTTTAGGTGACGAATACACAGCCGAAGCTATATCTATGATGGTTATCTTTGGCTATCTAAGAATTTTGACTGACAACGGAATGGTCATGCCGAGTCATGATTTGACTCCAACTGGAAAAGCTGTCGTAGCGGTCTGCGAAGAGTTTGATTGGAAACCCTCCAACGAGGACATTGAACTTTTTGTGAATGACATGGTTGAGGAAGAGAATCGTCCTGCATTTCGGCATTTCATCACACAACTTAGGGATAACCGAGAAGGACTCTTGGATAGCCTGAAGAAATTCAACGAAAAAAGAAAGAACGGAGAATTCTAATGAAGAAGTTAGTTACCTTACTGTTGGCAATGGTTCTCATGACCAGTGCCGCCCTCGCTGTGTCTATCAAATTGGCATGGTGCCCCAATCCCGAAGCAAGCGTATCTGGATACAAACTGTATTATGTCGCCACAAACAAAGTGCCAAATTGGAAGCCAGATGTCTATGCAAATGGAACAAACTGCCCTCCAACGGTTCTAACTAACGGTGGACCGTGGGTCAGAAACTACACCACAAATCTTCTTGTCAGCGGTGCAAACAACACAACTGGAACGGTTTCCAATTTGATCGTGGGAAAGACATACTATTTCTCCGTCACCGCAGTTGACACCAACGGACTTGAGAGTGATTTTTCGAGCGAAGTGGAATTTACTGTCACAAACTTCCCACCAAGCCGCCCGCAATTCTTTCAGATTTTGAACGTTGCCCCGTGATATTTATGTGTATGAAGAAACTCATACTCGTATCTTTATTGGTACTGTCATTGGTTAGTTCCGCTTCCGCAGTTGATCTGTGGTTTAAGTGGACTCTTAACCCAACCACAGACATGGTGACTGGCTATCTTATTCAACAAGCCACGGGCACTAGCACGAATTTCGTGGACGCCGTGACCGCTCCCGGCTCTACAAATTCTTGGGTAGTTCGTAACCTTAACGCAAACAATTCATATAAGTTTCGTTTGGTTGCTGTAAATGGTGCAGGTCGTTCGTTGCCATCAAATGTGTTGACAATTCCAACGAATGCCCCTGCGTCTCCGCTTGATTTCCAATTTACTAATCCGCCCCAATGAAGCTTCATTGGTCTGATTTGTTCGTAGGAAAGAACGGAAAGGTATCACGAACTGCCTTGGCATTCGTGGTGTGGTTTATATTTTTGGTTGGGCTAATTGGGTATTCAACCTACAAGAATGATGGAAAATTGCCAGACGTTCCGCAGCCATATGTTTATTTAACTATGGTGTTTTGTGGAACGTACACAGTAAGACGCTATTTGGATGGTAAGCTTGAAACCCTTGCTCCAAAAGCCAATGAAATCATTCCTCCGAAAGTCCCTTGACAATTCGGTGGAATTTGGTATAGTTCGTTTGTCAAAAGTGACTCTACGCTGACGTGGCAACACGTTAGAGGAAGTTCGCCGCTGCACAGCAGTTGTTTGGGAGGGTTCATAGCCCGCTAATACCACAAAATAGCAGCAATCCTAAAGCGTCAAAGGTTAGTGCTGACCGATGTAAAGACAAGGTTGGAGCAGTTCCCTTTAACGGGGAACCCGTAGCAATACGGAGATAAATGTAGAGATAGAACAGAACGGCGGCTATGGCTATGACAATATGAGCCGGGATGGTGTTGTACCCGTGAAAACCTATTTGCACCATCCCCGCTCTCCTTTTTTGACGGAAACAAAACACTATTAGCTATGAACGGCTGCGAAGCCCTTCTAAGGTGGGGAGCTAATCCATCAGTTTGGTGATTTCCAAACCCGTCACCATCTTGTATGGGCACAAGTAAAGCCCGTAGTGACAAGCTGTCATGAACATCTACGAATTTACTTACGATGGGGCTGTCGTTCAACGGTAGGATGTTGCTCTCGCACAGCAAAGATAAGGGTTCAATTCCCTTTAGCTCCACCATTTCAGTATCCTTCCTTGACATTTGCGGTCCCTTAGTGTAGTATGGGACACATGACAAATGATTCCGCCTTTGAGGACTTCTTTGAACCTCGCATGATGACTTGCCCAAAGGTAAGTCTAACCGATCCTCAAATCAAACTCGTCCGAGACTTTGTTGCCAGATTGTGGCAGTCCAAAATTGCAGAGTACCCGTGGGATGCGGAGAACATCATTGACCGAAATGTTATTGGTCGCCTTTGTGAATATGCACTTCTTGCTATTTATCGCAAAGAAGCCTACTTCGACGATTCCATCGGAAAATCTACCAACTACACAACGCCCGATTTGTGGCAATCTCCCCGCCACAAACGTCAACTCCCCGACCCACGAATTCCGGCAGATGTCAAAGGTTCTCGTTTCGGAAACACACCATTGATTGAAAAAGAATTGAAATCTGTGGTCATTGATGGAGTCCGACACCTTTGTCCAAACATCATTTGTGTCAGTGATTTCCGAAATGTGTGGTTCCTCGGCATTGCTTCTCCCAAAGTCCTAAAAGAATGTAGCAGCACCAGCTTGATCAAAAATGCCAATAATGGAAAGAAGACGGCATTCTATGGTGCCGACAAATTGGTGCCGGTCCCAAAGACATGGGAAGAACTTCAAGCGGTTTGCACAAATCTCTTGGAAAAAGGTTCTTGACTTTTTTTACAAGTGTGGTAATATCCACACGAGTATGAGTCCCCTAGAAAATCTCAAAGAATTAGCCAAGGAAAAGCTTGGTCTTCAGGCACGCATACTTGCGGATGAAGTGCTTTGCGATGACCGTTTGCCTTACTGGTCTGGAAGTGCCAAGCCAGAACATCATCATTATGGAGAATGTGGACTGGTTCGCCACATATGGGAAGTTGTCAATCTTTGTTTTGTAAACAAGGCAGCATTGAAGATTGACGCCATCGACGATGAAGAATTGTTTCTCTCGGCATTGTATCATGATGTGGGAAAGTTTCATGATTATGCCAAGATCAATGGAGTGTGGCAAGGCACCGAACACAAGCGATTGATTCATCATATTTCTCGCTCGGCAATCATTTGGTCCAACGCATACCAACGGTTGATCAATCCTGCGAAAGCTTTGCACGACCCTGTTCTTCATGCGATTTTGGCTCACCACGGACACCGTGAATGGGGAAGCCCCGTGGCACCCAAAACACAAGTTGCATGGATGCTTCATTTGTGTGACGGAATCAGTGCCCGCATGGATGATTTCAACCGATTGGATGTTGTAAAACTTTGAATTATGATCTATTGGTTCATCGGACAGCCCGGCTGTGGCAAGACCACATTGGCAAAACTTTTGAAGGCAGAACTTAATGCCAAGGGTTCGCCAGCAATCCATCTTGACGGAGATTCTTTGAGAGTTATCTTTGGCGGCACGTACAAGCAAGAGCATTTCACCAAAGAATATCGGGATACAAACACCCGTAAGCTCCAGAATTTTGTGGAATACATTGAAGCACAGGGAATCAATGTGATTGTCTCCACGGTCAACGGTGACAGAGCAATTCGGGAAGAATTGAAAACCCGCAACAAAAGCGTCGTGGAGATTTACGTTATCAATTCCGGTCCTCATGTTCGAGAAGACCGTAAGTACTCTGACTTTGAAGAGCCGATGGAGCGATTTATTTTTGTTGATACAAATGGCATGGCTCCAGAAGATGCCTTGCGAATTGTGTGGAACAAACTATGAAACGTCCGAAACTAAAACAAACGAGCCGGTGGTCGCTGAAGACTCCAATGTTATTGGAGAAAAAGGACAAGCGTTACAAATCCCATGTGGCTCAACTCAAGAAAAATGGATTTTCGGACTCCGAAACTTGGTCTTTGGACTCCACGGTAGCCGAATTTATCATTCCTCGCCTCAAGCGTTTCAAGGAAGTTCAAAACGGATTTCCTGCGGGCTTGACAGAAAAGAGTTGGGATGTTATAGTGGACAAAATCATATTCGCCTTTGAATTTCACTTGATTCGGGACGAGTGGTCCGACAACAAACTTGGATTTGATGCTGCCTACGAAAAATATGAAGAAGGAATGCAACTCTTCGCCAAATGGTTCCACCACTTGTGGTGGTAAGACACCCTTTCAAGTGTCGGGAAACATGGCGGATTATGACCCTGCCATTGACGAATCGCTGGAAATGGTCGAAAACGATTTTGGGTATGACGTGACCAGCGAACACGTCCCCACGGGCATGGCGATGCTCAAAATGGCAACCTTCTTGGAAGCCTTGGATTGGCATCTTTACTCAACCCAAACCATCACAATGGAAGAAGCCCGACAAAAGATAAAGTGGGCGGCAGACCTGATGGACAAGAAGTTTGACATTGAATACAAACGATTGCCACGATGAAACAAAAGACACAGCATTACTATGTCGAAGTTGAGTCTCCAGAATTATTGGAAGTCGGGCACCCAATCTGTGACGGAGACGTTATCATTGGGTTTGTGTACGATTCTTTCAATGGACGTGCTGAAGTGATGCTTTGGGAATCAATGACATTTGATTTCAAAGATAACATGGAAAACATTTCCGACAACGTGGACGACGTTATCCATGAAAAGTTTGCCATAGCTATGGTGAAGGCACCTGAGTTTATTCGCCAACAATGGAAAGACATGATTAAGGAACAAAATGAGCGATAAACCATTGCTCGGCCTCTATCCCGGCTCTTTTGATCCATTTCACGTCGGTCATTTGGACATTGTTAAACAAGCGGCGAATTTGTTTCCCAATATCATTGTCGCCAAAGGCATCAACAGTTCCAAAATTGTGTCGGGGAAAGTTGTTGAGCGATTTCCATTGCCCACACAATTTCTGACAACGTTCAAGCACGACGTTGAAATTAAGACCGATACCTACGATACCCTCTTGGTTGATTATATCAAGAAGTTGGAAGAGGAATACAACGTCATTCTGGTGCGTGGTCTTCGCAACGGTGCTGATTTGGAATATGAGCAAAATCTTGTGGCGTTCTTCCGAGGAATGCATCCACAAGTAAAGGTTGTGGCGTTCTATTGTGACCCCGCCTTCCGGCACATTAGTTCAAGTGCTCTGCGAGACATTCGTCATTTTTCAGAATCGGAATATCGTAAGTACGTTGTTTCATAAACAATATGAAAGTCACTGTCACATGTTGGGAAGAGTGGGGAGATCGTCGTAGCACTGGTTACAATGCCTATGGCGTAAGTAATGTTGTGGAAAACATTGAACTGGAAGTCAAGGACAAATCGGAGATTTCCGCCAAGTTGACTGCCAATGGCTTCACGCACACGGGGTTCCAAATTCAAGCCGTCAAAATTGACTGACAAAAAGCTTGACATTTTCGCCCATGCTGCTATATTTATTGGCAAGATAGTTGATCTTTGAATTGCGGGTGAGTGGAACGGATACGTAAACCATTCCAGTTTCATAAGCTGAGAGATACCGGGTTCAACTCCCGTGATCCGCAACCAATTTAGTATTTGCAGGAACAAGCCAAGGGACGCTGAAGCGGCTCATAACCGCTGCACTTAATTGTGCTATGTTGGGTTCGATTCCCATTTCTGCTACGGGGCCATCTGTATAACGGTAATACGGTAGCTTTGCAAGCTACAAATCGGGGTTCGATTCCCCGTGGCTCCACCAAGTTTGGGCTGTGACAACCTGTAGCACCCCGTTCACTTAAATGTGTCGGCTGGGTGTATTAGAGAAACACAGCCTGTTTGATGTAGTGTTCGGTTGTTTCAAAGGAAACGCAAAACGAAAAAGGTGACTCTCGGCTAATTAGAGACGATCCGAGTCGCAAGACTTGTATTAGCTCCGGGTCATCCGTGACAGTAGTTACGTGAGCGTTTGAATCCGAAGAAATTGAACGGATTAAGGAACTGTGGGTTGAATTCCCAAACGGAACACCAATTTACGACGGGGCTTTAGCTCATTTGGTAGAGCGATTCTCTGGCAGAGAATAGGTGACGGGTTCGAATCCCGTAAGCTCCACCAGATTTGATCAATAGAATCGGTGGTTTGATGGTTGTTGTCGATATTTATATTTGTCAGCAATAATCCATTAACCAAAGGAGAAACTATGATCATTGGATTGCTTATCGGTGCTGTTGTTGGCTTCGTAGTCGGAGTCCTCTTCGGTCGCAGAAACAAGAACAAAGTTGAAGCGGCTGTGGCTCAGGCAAAGAAGATCAGTGGCAACAGGCTGTAAGAAAAAGTTTTGACACGTTTGCTAGTAACGTATAAACTAGCGACGAATTGGTGCTTAGTGTAGTGGTAGCACGTTTCGCTCTGAACGAAGAAGTAAGGGTTCGATTCCTTTAGCACCAGCCATTTTGACGTAGTTGCTCTGTCTGTTAAAATTCCTCATAGTGGGGACACATGAGGCGAATACGAGCAAAAAGTAGGCACTTTAGTTGTGCTGAAGATCGTAACAGGAGGCTACAACCTAAAGAGTAGCTGTGTGAGACCGGCAAGCCCGTGGTCGACATCAATTGCGTCATTGGAAGTGTGACCGAGTGGATTAAGGTACTCGCTTGGAAAGCGAACGGGGTCTAAAAAGCCCCCGTAGGTTCGAATCCTACCACTTCCGCCAATTTTAAGGTGCAGCCGAGACTAGCGATGGAGGTTTAATTCCTCCGCAAAGTGAAACGCACGTCGGAGGTATGTGTTGACAAATACATATCCGCATCTTGAATATGGAAGGTAAACCGGCGAGGCGTCGGAACTGTTTCGAAAACAGATTGCTCCTTTAGTGTGAGTGGGGTTCGAGTCCTCTGCCTTCCGCCACTTTTATGTCCAAGAAAAAAGTTTCAAAAAAGTCCTCGGACAAACCCACCAAAAAAATTTCTCCTAAAAAAGATTACAGTGTATGCGATAGATGTGGTCAACATTATCGTCAATGTAGTTGTTATGAAGGAGTGAGTGATTATTTCGATCCACAAAACTATTGCGGAGGATATTGATTGCTACAGCGACCCTCCGAAACTTCTCCATATTCCCCGCCCATAGAAGCTGACATGCCACCAAAAACTGCCGTGATGTTTGCCTTCAAAAATGTACTCCCTCACCATCTTCCCCATACACTTCAAATGCAACCAAGCGTGATACGGATTGAACTCTCGTTTCATGCTCTATAAATATCCCGCCTGTTCTTCAAAAAAGAGTTGACAACTCTCTTCTTTCATGTTACTCTTCACGAATGCAAAATGATATTGGAACATGGTTCCTGCTGTTGAGCTTAGTGCTCCCTCGTTGTACCCTTTTCTTTTGGTGGATCACCGGCAATCTTCCCTTCAATACGACTCCCTTCCTCGGCGATCTTTTCGCAACCATCTTCGTTCCTCGTATCCTCATTCTTGTTTGGATTTACAACCTTCAAGGCATGTCAGGATGGTTTTGGATTCATCTTGTCGCTCTTTTCTTCGTGTGGGGATGGAGCATTCTGAACGGGATTATTAAGGCTGCGTCAAGAAACCGTTAATGGACAAAGAATTTCCATCGTATTTCGTTCGCTGCACTTGCACTTGTCAGATGCTTGAAGCAGAGAAGTATGAATACACGTACACGGACCCAAAGACAGGAAAGATGGTCGTGGAAGATACTGGCTTCAATTTTACGGTTTGGAACCGAGGGCGTCACGGAAAAGTGATGACTTGGAAAGAAAGATTTCGGTGGTGTTGGAACATCCTCAAAACAGGAAGTCCGTGGGCAGACGACATCATCGCAACTAACAAAGACGCCCGTGGACTTGCCATATTCATCCTCAAAAATCTTCCAAGCGAAGAATCCGATGAAAAAGCAAAAGTCTAATCAGACTGAATCCGCCCCTGTTGCTTCACAGGGAACAGCGGTCAAACTGGAAGCAAAACCAACCAAATTCGTCGTCGTCCGTGATGGGTATCGTGTTTCCGAAAAGGAATACGAAACGGCAGATGCCGAAGTCGCAGTCGCAGAGAAGGAATTCTGGACCCGCATTGCGAATGTTCATTCCCACGGCGAGCCTGTGGCGATTGTTCAATACGAATCAAAGAAACACCGTGTATGGTGACAAGGAGATCACCGCAACAGTGGGGTTAAATGTGTTGTGGTGAGCGTACGTGAGTACGTGAGCGAGAGCCGACTTAGGCTCTCGCTTTTTTATTGTACTCATTTCATCATTATGGTCATGTTATCAGATATTTATTAGTATGGTCAGAAAGAGCAAACAGACCAGTATGAAAGATAACGAGTTATACATTCTTCCATCGCCGAGCGAAGAAATGAAAATCTTCGTCAACAAATTTCGTGTTGACATGATGGAACACATCGTATCTTCGATTAAATTTGCAATCGAACACAAACTCCCAATTGTAGAAGTATTTCAGTTCAAGAATTCTCCCTTTGTAGTCACCATTGCTGAGAGAGAATTTGAACCCAATTTGGAACACATCAACAAATTCTATCTCGAAAACGAGATGTATGAATTGTGTCCCAAGGTAGAAGGGTTACGACAACTCCTCAAAAAGAAGAACGATGAAAAAGAAAAACCAGAAACGGATGGTAGCGGAACTGACTTCCCAGACGACTAATGAAACAGTTGCTCATACAGACCGCAGTCCTGTCATTCCTCAGCGTTCCAAACTCAAATCACCCCTAAACATATACCAACGACCACTTACTCCAAAGCAACAACAATTTTTGGAACTCGCCGCTGACAAAGAAACAAAAATCATCTTTGTCACTGGTCCCGCTGGAACAAGCAAAACCTTTCTTTCGGTCTTGCATTCTCTCAAAATGATCTCGGAAAAACGAGTCAGCGACTTGGTGTATATCCGAAGTGCCGTGGAAAGTGCGGATGCTAAACTTGGATTTCTTCCCGGTGAAGCAGACCAAAAACTTGCTCCATACATTCAACCTCTGCTCGATAAACTTGTAGAAATGCTTCCAAAAACGGACATTGATACACTTTTGAAAGAAGAACGTGTTGCGGGCGTACCCGTAGGATTTCTTCGTGGATTAAGCTGGAACGCCAAGGTTATTATAGCCGACGAAGCTCAGAACATGACGTTCAAGGAACTTTTCACACTTATTACACGCATTGGAGAGTTCTCCAAAGTATTTATATTGGGTGATCCTGAGCAAAGCGACATCAACGGAAAGAGTGGGTTTATAAAAATGATCAGTCATTTTGACAACGAAGAAAGCCGTCAGAATGGCATCCATGTTTTCCATTTTACCGAGGACGATATTGTCCGAAGTGGTCTCGTGCAATTTATAATCAAAAAGGTGAAAAAAGCTCAGTGATCGCTATGTATAGTGTATTATGGCGAACAAGCGTGTATCAGAACTGACGCAAATCACTACCGGCGAGCTAAACTCGGCGGATTTATTCCTTTTGTCAGACGTTTCTACGAATGAGTCGAAGAAACTCACGCTCGGCGATCTAAATACCTACATCCTCACGGGTGGAAATCTCACAGGCTCTTTCTATGGAACAGCTTCTTGGGCAAACAACGCTCAAACTGCTTCTTTAGCAACCAATACTGTAACCGCTTCGTACTCCCTTACTGCATCTTTTGCGTTGAATGGTGGAACGGGTGGTTCGGCAATCTCCGCATCTTTTGCCTCTGCATCGATCAGTTCATCGTATGCAAGAACTGCTTCGTTCGTTTCTGTAGCTAATGCTGCGACAGCAAGTTTTGCCACGTCTTCACGATTTTCCGATTCAGCCTCGTTCGTCATTTACACTGGTGGTAACAATGGAACGATTACAAACGCCATAAATGCAGTCAATGCCACGAATTCTACCAGTGCATCCTTTGCCTCCACATCAAATACAGCGTCTTATGCTCTGTCTTCTTCTATTGCTGCTGTTGCTCAGGTAGCTACTACCGCTCTTACGGCAACATCTTCGTCATTTGCATCATATGCACAGACGGCATCTATTGGAATTACGACCAATGTACAGACAAGTGCTTCTTGGGCATCTCGTTCTTTGAGTGCATCTGTTGCCGACAATGCCGTTGACGCTCAGTTCGCCATAACTGCGTCATATGTGTTGCCGGACCTTTCGTTACAACAAGAAGGTATATTCCTTGCAATCAGTCAGTCAAACTACCGAAGCCAACTTGACAAGGTTAACATTGAGCCATTTTTCTCTGGACCAGCAACAACGTCCGTTGAAGCAGTTGGAACAATCGTCGCTCCATATACATCGTCGATTCTTCTCAACGAAACTGTTACTTTGTATGCATTGGGACGTGAAACTGGTATCCTTTATACCATTGATGCGACTCCAATTTACGTCAATATCCAAGGTCAATTTGGAAGTATTTCGGCATCTGTTCAAGCATCTTTGCAAGGACAATTGACGGGTTCTATTACTGGTTCGACCCAAGGATCGATTGCAGGAACAGTCGCATCTACAATTTCGGGTGCAGCATCGGGATCAATCTCCGGTTCTCTTGTTGGAGGATTCACGGGTTCAATCTCTGGTTCACCCGCTCAAGGGGATATTACTGGTTCGGTCACTGCATCCTATAATGCAATTTTGACAGCATCGTTGGCAGGAACGATGACCGGAAATTACACCGGCTCTCTGACAAGTTCAATCAGTGCCAGCTACAACGGTATTATCACAGGTTCAATTTCTGGTTCAGTACAAACATTCTTGTCTGGTGCAATGAAGATTCCATTCTCGTTGATGGGACAACTTTATTTGCCAACGGGTTCTTACATGTTCTTCATTACTGCGTCAACCAGTAAGATATTCATTGAACCAACTCGCACGACACGGTTCAGTGTTGCAAGTAACATAGGTCAATTTGGAATTACATCGGGTGAAGTCATTCAATTGACTACGACAAATCCGGCTGACTTGATTACATTCAGTTCTTCCTTGAATGGTGGTCCGTTCATAGATACTGCAACTAATATCGTAGCATCTGGATCAAGTGATGTAATTTTCATGGATATTAGCTCCGTGGGTGCTATTCGTTATGTGTGGACTTGCACGAATTTGCAATACCTATATTCCAACGGAAACATTTTCTTGAACGACGTTCAAGGTATGCCTGCATCTATTGTAACGATGTCGTTGCAAAATGGTGTTCTTAGCACATTGTATGATTTGTCGGCAACGTCGGCATCTATTTTGAATGTTTCCAATAACCAATTGACGGTTCTAGGAGATTTGCCCGCAACGATGTCTTACATCAACGTATCGACAAATCCAATTCTGACTCTGCCCGACATTCCGTACGGAGTAACACAACTCTATTGTAACTCACTGGCTATCGCCTCGCCGCCAGACAATTTCAACAGTCAGATTGTGTCTATGTCTTTCAACAGCAACCCAAGTTTGAACCTATGGTTGACTACATTGCCTACGTCTTTGTCTTCATTTGAAGTATCAACTTGTCCGTCTTTGACTGCATTGCCAACAATTCCGGCAAACGTGAGATACTTGAATGTCAGCAGCGATGGATTGACCGATGTTGCTCAAGACAACATTTGTGCAAATCTCGTGAGCAATGGACTTCTCTCAGGCTCCTTGAACTTGCTTGGTAATGCAAGTCTCTTGCCAGTTACATTAACAAGAATTTCCACGCTGCAATCAAGAGCGTGGACGGTCTCTTACTAATAGCTTATGTTTACTGGAAGCATCAAGATTAGCGAATTGGACGCACTGACAACAGTGCTTGGGAGAGACTTTTTCCCTGTAGTTCAAAGTGGTTCGCTAACGACTTTTCGAGTCAGTGTCACAACCCTAAATGATTGGTTCCGAATTAGTGGTTCGGCTCTGTCGGCATCATGGGCATCACGCTCACTCGACTCTACTCAAACCATCTCGGCATCGTGGGCATCAAGTTCTATTGATTCCATTCAAACCATCTCGGCATCGTGGGCATCAAGTTCTATTTCTGCAAGCTATGCTCGGTCATCGTCACGTTCCGAACAGACTCTTTCATCGTCATTTGCATCACAAGCTATCAGTGCATCATATGCTCCATTCAGCCAAGCATTTCAAGCGTCGGCTTCGTGGGCATCTCAATCGCTTAGTTCAAGTTATGCGGTTTCTGCTTCGTTTTCTCCAACCGTAGGAGATACTGTTCCAATTGGAACAATCATGTCATTTGCAAGCACCACTGTTCCTAACAATTGGTTGGAATGTAATGGTGACGCTAAGTCCACAGCATCTTTTGCAGAACTCTATACTGCAATTCAAAATAACGACGGAACTGCATCATTCGGTTATCTTTCAGACCAATTTGGAAACCGAAATTCATCGGGTGGATATTTCAAAATTCCAGACTTCCGTGGTGAATTTATTCGTGGATGGGATCATAACCGTGGTATTGACAATAGTCGTATTTTTGGAACGTCTCAAAACCACGTATTCCAAAGCCACGATCATAACGTCGGTGTGGAAGGAAGCGGAATTAGTTCTGGTTCTACAGCCGGAAATCTTCGTACGGGTGGTAGTGAAGAAGTAGATTGGGCGGGTGGTAGTACTAACCAATATGGTAAAACCGTAACTCGTGGTGGAGAGGAAACTCGTCCACGTAACGTGGCTGTCATGGTTTGTATTAAGTACACCAACGCAACCAATTTTGCATCATCTGGTGCAACCATTTCCGGAGATGTCGTAGGAACTCTTTCGGCATCCAATGTCATTAAGATTCAAAACATTCCCGTTACTTCATCGGCTCCTACTCATGGAGACATATTGAAGTATGACAGCGGGTCTAACGTTTGGTATCCATCTTCTCCGATTGCTGCCGGTGTTTCTGGTAGGTCTTATTTTGTAACAAACCCCGGCTGCATGTTCGTCGCAGAAGACATTCTCTATGTCTATAATTACGACCGACACAGCACCCGTCGTAATCTTGTGGCAATTGACCCCGCAACCAATGAAGCTACATATCAAGTGCAATGGCCACAGGATGCGTGGAATTTGTCCGGACACGTCTTCCGAAAAACAACCGACAGTTTGTTGCATTTCATTGCTAATAGCACAGTCAACCTGTACGATTATGATATTGACAATAAAATCGTAACTCGTATTACTGGTTCGGGAGCAATCTATTACGATCTTCCCGTCAAAGTCAGTTGGGCATCGGGGTCTTTGAGACCAACTATTTGGGCACTGTATGGTGGATATGCCGCAGGATCAAACGGAGATACTCCTACGCTTAATTGGAGAAAGACTTCATGGAATGGTGCAAGCTGGGTGTCAGCATATGTTTCTACTCCACTTGACATTCGTACTGTTCAAAATGGAACTGAGTATTTGAAGTTTACCAATTCATCAACTAACCCAAGCACTGCCGGTAACACTCTCATGTGGGACTACAATCAAATCAAGAAGCGTTATTACTTGATGGATACCCGCACCGGATACATGCATATCTTCACCCAAGACACGGGAGATATTGACACGCATTTTGCTGGAACTTACATCAGCTATCTCAAGACTATTGCGGTGCCATTGATCAATGGTGAAGCATGGTCCGATACTGATACCGAAAAGATTACGGTTGATTGGAATCCAGATACGGGTGAGGAGCGAGGCATTTGTTTCGTTCGTCGTGGAAACCAAAATTTGTCGGGATGTGTCACCTACATCTATTGGCCAGAGTCATAATAAGTACTCAAGTATTTACGTAAAAGACCCCAAGTTTTGTGGTCTTTTTCGTGTACGTGGTATATTTATAAGGATATGAAAGACAAATTGATTGACAAGGTTATCAGCTTCGACAAATTACTTGGATTGACGGCATTTACCATTGCTCTTGTAGCAGCATTCTTTTCCGTATATGGTATTGCTACTCTCTTTGCGGGTGCATTCGTGCTTACCACGATTATGGCATCGGCATTGGAGGTTGGAAAATTGGTCAGCGTAACGTTTTTATACCGTTACTGGACCAAGACCAAAGGCTTCTTGAAGTTCTATCTCAGCGTGGCGACGCTTGTTCTCATGCTTGTAACTTCCCTTGGTATTTTTGGATACCTTAGTGCTGCATATCAAAAGTCGGCAATTGAATTCAAGGCGGGACAAGAAAAGATTGCTTTGATTGAAGGTCAAAAGACTTATCTGACGGACAAGATTACCCAATCCCAATCACGTATCAAGACTTTGAATGACATGCGTGCTCAACAGGAAGCCCGTTTGAACACGGCATTGACCAATTCTTATTTGACTCGCAATCCTCTTCAGTTAAAACAACTCCAAGAGCAAACGGTTGAGATGATTAAGTCGGCAGACGATAATATCAAGACCGAACAGAAACGCATTCAGGATACCACCGATGAAATGCAGAAGATTGACCAGCAAGTCAATGAAATGAGATTTGCATCGGCGGGAAAGAAAGACATTCGAACCTTTCAGTTTGTGGCAGACCAGTTTGGTACTACCTTGGACAAAGTAGCCAAATGGTTCATTCTTACTTTGATATTTGTCTTTGACCCTCTTGCTGTAGCTTTGATATTGGCATACAATGTCGCTGCATATAAAAAGCAAAAAGAAGAGGAAGAACCAATTAAACAAGCTCCTGTTCAGAAACGTCAACTTATTACCAATGATGTCCAACCATCACCTGAACCCTCGACTCCTGCGGTAGATACGCCTCCAACCGACGAATCTACTACGTCAGAAAATCCTGTCGATGCAGATGTTAAGAAGTGGTTCAAGATATAATAAGTTGACAGAACGATTCGATTAGTATATCCTTACCCAATAAGGTGAAAAAAGTTTTCACTTTCATTGAGGAATCTATATGTATGGTCGGCTAGTCTTTTAGAAAAAGTGACCACAAATATGGATCAATCAGACATAAAATACGTTCTGGACCTTCTCAATGATGCAATTACAGAAAAGAATTGGGACACCGTGGAAGAAGTGCGGGAGACATTGAAAGAATTTTTGGATGTTGACGCACCTTCCGAGAAAGAATAAACCATGCTTACATTTCTCTTGATTACAGGTCTAGTTATCTCTTTAGGACTGAACGTCGCCGCTTTCATACTTGTCCGAAACCTCCTGAAGAAAATCTCAGTCTATGAGAAATGGATAGTAGAGTTCAAACAGGAAGTCATAGATTCTCTCGCATTGATGCGAGCCATTGACCAACAAGGTGTTTTTTCTACATCGGTGAATGAGCAAGGAGTTTTTGAATCGGACGATCAAGTGGGGCAAGTCTTCAAAGAGCTAACAGAAGTCATTGAGAAATTAAATGAGCGAACTCAGTGATTACTCTATGAGGAAAGCAAAAAAAGTTACATCTCGCAAAAAAGCCGCACAACAAAAAGTAAAGACAAGAGCGAAGAAGACTGTCGCACGAAAGTCTCCCAAGCAAAAGCGACATCCAAAAGTCGTTCCTGTCGTTGCTGTTTCTGTGCCAGAAGTTCCACAACCAAAGCCAAGGCAGCGTCACCGCAGAGGAACCAATGTCACACGAATGTATTTCACCCAAGAGACCGAAGACGCAATTGTTGCGTACAACGCTCAAGACAATTCGGATATTCGTGAGCAAATCTTCCGTGATAAGATTCTACAACCATTTCAAAAGCTGGTAGAAAACGTTTTCAACACCTTCAAGTTTTCTTACTTTGAAACTGGACCACAAGATGTTCAAAAAGAATGTTTGACTCATCTTGTTGCCAATATGCACAAATTTGATCCAAGTCGTGTTAGCAAAACCGACCCCACCAAGAAGACCAAAGCATATTCCTACTTCTCCATCATTGCCAAACACTATTTGATTCTTTTGAATAACACAAATTACAAGAAGTTCAATCAGAACGTGGAGATAAGCGAGGACCGGGACGAGAATACGGTTCAGTTACAACAAGACGACAAGTATTATGCCCAACAAGAAATGTCGGATTTCATACGACTTGTCATTGAGTTTTGGGAAAAGAACGTCAATAAGATTTTCACTAAGCAGAGGGATTTGAACATTGCAAATGCTGTCATTGAGTTGTTCCGAAACTCCGACCGTATTGATGCCTTCAACAAGAAAGCTCTTTACCTTTACATAAGGGAGATGGCTATGTGTAAGACCCAACAAATCACAAAGGTCATCAACAGGATGAAGCAGTATCACGACAACATCCAAAAAGCCTACTTGGAGAACGGCTGTATCAATACAGACCGCACATCCCTTTCCTGAAGGATTGTTAAATAAACTTGATTTTGAAGTATTGACCCATATTTATTTATGTGAATCATAAACTATCAAATGAAGAATTTGTTAAACGTTCTATTTTTATACATGGACAAAAATATGACTATTCTTCCACAATTTATTTGGGATGTTATAATAAAGTCAAAATTGAATGTTTATTACATGGAAAGTTTTTTCAAGCCGCATATGCTCACCTAAAAGGACAAGGATGTCCGAAATGCCGTTATTTGCGTTCGGGGTGTAATCGCATAAAATCTACGGAAAACTTTATTTTAGACGCCATTAAAATTCATGGGAACGTTTATGACTATTCGTTAGTAAAATATAAAAATGCCAAACAAAAAATTTCAATTATCTGCAAAAAGCATGGTATTTTTGAACAAACCCCCAGTTGGCATATCAATAATAAACATGGATGTCCCAAATGTAATTCCTCTCGTGGAGAAATAGTCATTCGTCAGTGGCTTGAAACCCATGCTGTTCCGTTCCAAGAACAAAAAACATTTCCGGCCTGCCGAAATCCAAAAACAGATTACCCACTCAAGTTTGATTTTTATATTTTAAGTAAGCAGATACTTATAGAGTACGATGGTGAACAGCATTTTCGCAAAATGTACCTAGGAAAGAATCACAAAAGTATAGGGGATTTGATTGAAACTCAAAAGAGAGATAAAATAAAAGATGAATATGCAAAACAGGTGGGACTTCAACTTATCCGAATTCCCTATTATGAATTCAAAAACATTCCGATTATATTGGAGGAAAAACTAAAATGAATCTTGATTTTGAAGTAGCAGATGGAAAAACATTTCGTGATCTTTGTAAAGACATTATCACTCGGTCGGAATCAAAAAAAGACCAACTCGATATTCTGTTTTCGGACGTTCGTGGTCACATCAAAAACGTCAACGATGCCGCTGTGTTTCTTCCTCGTCTCAAGGAACTTCTGGAAGTTGGAATCAAAAATGACGAGCAAATTATCAAGCTCACCGGCATTCTTCAAAAGCTACAATCCACCCAAATTGAAACTGGTAGTGACGATGGAACATTGTCCGATGCAGAAAAAGAACAGCTATTGCAAAATGTTGCCAAAGAGCACATGCGGGACATCAAGAAAACCGTAGAGACTTCGGATATTCCTAAGCCCAACATCATTGCCTAATTCCTATGTCTTATTGGAAGAACAACGCAAAGAATACCAGAACCTTAGACAACTTCGGGCTGGCAACCAGTCATACCAAAGGGAGTGGTGGGTCGTCAACTGAATTTTATGAGCGGGAATTAGGCGTGGTGTTGGACATTATTTTGGATGACAAACATCCGTTGTATCAAGCAGTAGGCAAGCTTCAAACTCAAATTGATTCCGACCGTTGGCCGGGTGATTTGGAAGATAAACCTGCTCTTCCAACCGATAAAGATTTGTCTTGGATTGGACGAGCATTGGTTCGTCCGTTGGTTTCCGAGAAGTTGACCGATAAAGATCAACTACTTTGGGCATACCCATTGGAGTCAAATGTTTCTGAGTATCCTCTTATTAACGAAACGGTGGTACTTGAAAATCACGATGGACAACTTTACTATACCCGTAAAGTTAACTATCATAACTGGCCAAACAACAATTTGGACTTCTCGGTCGAAACGGCTGCATCAGGAAGAAGCAATAACGAATTGTTTACGGACAAGCCTCTCACGGGAAGAAAAGAGTCCAAAACCAATGCTAAAGCCGATAGTGGATTTCATGGCTATGCTGGTCAGTACTTTGTAGCCAACAACAAAATTCGATCCATCAAACGATTTGAAGGAGACATGGCGATTGAAAGTCGTCATGGACAAAGCATTCATTTTACGGCGTATGATGCGAACCGTGCTAATGATGGTGGAGACCCAAGGAATAGAGACTATTTAGACGGCGGTAATCCTATGATTATCATCCGCAATCGTCAGCGTCCATTGGTAAAATCTGGACAACGATTGATTCCTCACAAACGCCTGCCAGCCATTGTTGGAACTGACCAAGAGAAGAATGTGGGCGGGGTATTGGAAGAGAATGTGAACCATGATGGGTCAACCATTGCCATAACTTCGGGGCAGACCATCAGTCAATATGTCACTACTTGTTACAAAAAGATGTTTGGTGACGGTGAAGAGACTCCAAAGTTTCAAGGCAAAACAGATTTTAAGACTCCAACGTTTAACGGAGATCAGATTGTTATCAATACTGACAGATTGGTTCTTTCCTCACGTTATGGAGAGACGCTTCACTATTCAAAAAAGCGTTATGGTATTGTGACCGACAACGAATACACGGTGGATGCTCACCAACAAATCGTTCTTACGACCAATACCAAAGCAGTCATCAATTCACCAGCCATTTATCTTGGCGAGATTGACCAAACCAACGAACCAGTCCTTTTGGGACAAACTACGGTCAGTTGGATGTATGAGCTTTGCAATTGGTTACTTGCTCACACGCACTGGTACAAACACTCGCATGTTGATGCGGGTAAGGAGTCTCCATCCACTACTCAGTTACCAGTCCAAGTTCAACAATTGATTGCATTAAGAGACAAACTACACACACTAATGAGCCGACGAGTCTTTGTTACTGGCGGGGGTCTTGCTCCCGGACAGAACGGAGGCACAATCATTGATGGAACGGCACCTGTTAAAATAAGTACCGGAAACGGTGCGGGGGTGCCGGGAGGATGGAAAGGTGAGAACTTCCGAGGCTCGTGAGGATATTTATACCTATGAAAAAGTCAGAACTCACACAACTCACACAGATAATCGAACACTTGGTCGCCCGTGAAGTGCGTAAGCAGCTTCCCGGTGTCATTGCCGAGATTTTCCAGAACGGTACTAACAAGCCCGTTATCAATGAAGTAAAAGCACCCGGAACTCCTGCTCCTGTTAACGAGGAATCCGAGCCAGAAGATTTCAGAGCATCTTTGAAAGAACTGTTTGCCGGTGCAACTCCTACGGGACTTCATGTTCCAGAGCCAGTGGTAGGTCATCCTTCACCGGCAGTAAGAACCACAAAGCAATACACGAAGAATCCTGTATTGAATCAAATTTTGAATGAGACGACTGGCAATTTGCGTAGTCGTGAACGAATGGTTGGTGCCGCAGCTATGGCAGGCGGGTATTCTATGATGCCCGCTATGGGTCCGGGAGAAATGATGCCTGAATCTGATGCAGGTTTCATGAAAGGAGTCCCCGTAATGCCGGGACCAAGTGGAGCATCAATTCCTATGGGAACCCCTCCTCCAATGATTGAAGGTCAAGAAAGCAGCCATGTGCCCGCAGGAGCGATTCCAGAAGGTATATCAGCATTGGATGTTGCCCGACAAGTGCCATTAGCTGCACCCGTAACGAAAGCTTTGACTAAGAATTACTCGGCTTTGATGAAGGCAATTGACAACAAAAAGCAAAATAAACCATTTGGAACGTAAGCTATGGCTGTCATTAAAAATACTCCCATCGGAATGAATCTCCCCATTCAAGCGGGAAACAGTGGGTATTTTGATCAGTCAACGGACAGTTTTACGGCTTTCCGAATGAATATAATCAACCTCATTCGCACAAATCCGGGGGAACGTCGTATGAATCCGACGTTTGGTTGCCGACTGTGGAACGTTGTATTTGAACCCAATGACGACTTTTTGCCCGAAAAGGTGGGTAAAATCATCAGAGAAGACATTGCAAGATGGATTCCGGGCGTAACAGTTAATTCAGTTGACGTGAAATACTTTGAAAATGACCAAAGTACTAACTTGAAAGATATTTATAAACTGTACATTGTGGTCAAATTCACGGTCGAAGCTATCAACCAGTCCGATGTCGTGGAAATTGTCCTTGATACGAACAAGGTTTAACTATGAGCATAAACGCAAAATATATTGCTGAAAAAATCAAGGAAAAAGTTCCTTTGAATTCTGTCTGTCTTGTCGGATATGATGCTATTGGTAAGTATTACGATCCATTAACTTTTGAAATGGTACATGGACAACATAAAGGATCATTGCGTAATCCATCATATGAACGACTAAAAGAAATCGAAGCAAGTAAATTTGGGTTTGAAAAATGTACCACAGATGAGAGTGGCAAGTTTTTAAGGTTTACAAGAATTTCTTTTTATGATTTTGATCTCAATAAATCCGTACATATTTCATTGATATGAAATGGCAAAAAAACTGTTCTGCGTGTAATAAATTGCAAACATATGCAAGTTATAACGGACTGTACACTGCTATGAAGGAGAATAGGGTATGTAAATCCTGTTGTAAAATTGGAAAACAATTTTCCGAGGAACATAAGCAAAAATTGAAAATGAATAAAGTTGGAGTTAAACATACGGTCGAACATGTTAAACATAATTCCGACGCTCAAATACTAAGATTTTCATCCAAGTTAGAGAGAAAAAAGATTTCAATTGCAACTAAAAAAGCCCTTCGGTCTCCTGACATTCGTAAAAAACATATTATTGCATTGTCTCGGACACGTTGGCTAGGCAAATCATTCGATAATGGTCAATTAGAACTTTTGGAAAAGTGGAACAAGTTGGGGTTTCAATTCCAACCGAACTATCAACTTCATACCGATGATTTTTTGGGATATGTTGATGGCTATGATCCCGTGAATAAGGTTGTTTTGGAATATGATGGAAAGTATCATCAAAAACCAAGTCAAAAAATACGAGATTTGGCTCGTCAAAAAACGATTATTAACATTCTAAAGCCGAAGATGTTTTGGAGATATGATGCGGTCAACAAACGATGGTCAAACGTAATTTGAAATATGGCGACAACTACACAGAAAAGTTTTGCTCCAAACAGCAAAGAAATCAGATATTTGAACAGAGACTTCTCCCAATTGAAGGAGGCTCTGATCAATTTCTCGAAGACTTACTTCCCAAACACCTATAAGGACTTTTCTCCTGCCGCTCCCGGCATGATGTTCATTGAACAAGCCGCTTATGTTGGTGACGTGCTTGGATATTACACTGACTATGCTTTTAAGGAAAGTATTTTGACCAGTGCCACGGAACGCCGAAACATTATCAACATGGCTCGTTACTTGGGATACAAAGTAAAACCATCACGAGCATCAACTGGTGCGGTTAATCTCTATCAACTTTGTCCGTCCACAACTGATGGAGCGGGAAGTTACTTTCCAGATACAAACTACATGTTGTTGGTCAAAGAGAACACTCAGTTCTCCAACAATGCAGGTTCGTATTACGTTCTTAACCAAGCCGTAGATTTTGCTATCAGTTCCTCGGTCTCTCCTAGAATTGAAAGTGTCTATTCACGAAATGTGGATGGCACTCCAGAATTTTTCCTTTTGCAAAAGGGAGGAATGGTTTCTTCGGGACAGATTGTGACTAAGGAAGTTGTTGTTACCACTCCAACTCCGTTCTTTCAAATCACATTGGATGAACCAAATGTTCTAAACGTATTGGACATTGTGGACTCCGACAACAATAAGTGGTATGAAGTAGATTTCTTGGCACAGGAACTCGTTCCTATCGCAATCCCAAATGACGCAGAGTTTGAAGGTTCTCTCAATCAGTTCAAGGATTCGGTGCCATACATTTTGAAGTATTTGAAGACTTCAAGGAGATTCATTACTTTGGTGGACGAGAACAACGACACCACAATTCAGTTTGGGGCAGGAACAAATGGCATTGACGACGAGATTGTCACGTTTGATTCCACTCTGATTGGAATTGGTCTTACAAATGCAAGCCGAGTCAACGTTCCGCTCGATCCAAGTAACTTCTTGAAGAATGAGAACTATGGAATTGCTCCATACAGCACTACGCTGAAAATTCGTTATGTGATTGGTGGAGGACTTCAATCCAACTGTCAATCAAACGAAATTCGTTCGGTAGTGTCGGCAGATTTCGACAACCCATCGGAAGGATTGCTCCCCGAACAGGTGGACTTGCTGAATACTGTAAAGAACTCTTTGCAAGTATCTAATCCATCTACATGTGTGGGAGGAAAGGACAGTGAGACCGATGAAGAGATTAAGCTGAATGCGATGGCAAACTTCGCCGCACAAAATAGAACCGTGACTCAGAACGATTATCTGGTTCGTGTCTATTCTTTGCCGGGACGATTTGGTTCCATTGCCAAGGCACAAGTCATTGCCGACACAAGCTTGGAAGTTGGAGTCAACAAGATTTTGGTTGGAACGGTTGACCAGAACAACGTGGGAACGGTCATTGACAACAGCAATAATAACTACTTCCGCAAGCTTGCGTTTGATGTTACCAATCCATTTGCAATCAATGTCTATTTGCTATCATTTGATGCAGATAAGAAGCTTATTCAGCCAAACGAAGCGTTGATTTCCAATTTGATGACTTATCTCAAACAGTCCAAAATCATGACCGATGGTATCAACGTCATTGACGGATACATCATCAACATTGGAGTGGACTTTACAATCACGGTGTATAAGGGATTCAACAAGAAGGACGTATTGCTTACGTGTATCCAAGCCGTGCAGAATTTCTTCAACATTGACAATTGGAACTTCTCTCAGCCCATCAATCTGAGCCAATTGCAACTTGAAATTGCCAAGGTGGATGGAGTTCAGTCTGTAATTTCTTTGACTATCTCAAACAAGACCGCACTGGCAGGCAATTATTCCTCCGTGGAATATGACATTGAATCCGCAACTAAGAATGGAATTATCTACCCATCGGTTGATCCTTCCATCTTTGAAGTGAAGTATCCTGACAGCGACATCAAAGCCAGTGTGATGTGAAATATCCTAACAAAGCAAACTTGGCATATTTATAGACATATGATTAAGTTAAAGTCACTTCTCTTGGAGGGGGACGATCCTATTATTGAGAAGTTTATATCATTACTTCCGAAATATGGATTGGAATACCATGCTCCATTAGAGTCCAAACATTCGTTTGAATGGAGGGGATCAATATACCCGACCGTGACAGATACCTCTCATACTGTAAAAGTTGGATTGGATAGAACTGATATATTTGGAAGAGAGGGTAATGTATGGGTCGGAGACCCAAGCCGTCCTATATTAAATGGGTATGTTATTCAAGCAATTGTAACTGACCCCGAACACCGTGGAAAAGGAAAAGCAAAAGAAGCACTGAAATCCATGCTTGCAGCGGCAGATGAAGCGGGGGTTTTATTGAAGTTAGAGCCAGTTCCTATGAAGGATTTTATAAAAAAAGGAGAAAAGAAAATGTCTCAGTCTCAACTACAAAAATGGTATTCTAAATATGGGTTTGAGAAATCAAAAGATGCAAATATCATGACTCGTTTGCCAAAGAAACTTTAATATGAATAGGTATCAATTATATTATCAGAATAATAAAGAGCGTGAAAAAGAACGTAAACGTCTTTATTATCAACGGAATAAAAAACGAGTTCTTATGTCTTGTAAAAAGTGGCAAGATAAAAATAAGAACAGTATTTCTATTTATAATGCCGATAGATATTCTAAGAAAAAAGAACACATCTTGGAAACCTGTCGGAAATACAGAATTGTAAATGAAGCAGAGGTTCGTAATAGATATTTGAAAAGATATGGAAGTATTAAGTATAGAAATTACCATAAACAATATACAAAAAACAAATATCATACAGACCCTATCTACAAGATAATGTCTTTGCATAGAACACGATTACGCTATGCTTTGAAATCTCAGTCGGCGAAAAAATTAGTAAATCATTCCGTAGAATTATTTGGATGTAATCCGTCCGAATTAAAATTTCATATTGAGAATCAACTGAAACCGGAGTGGACATGGGAAACCCACGGGATATTGTGGCATATCGACCACATAAAACCGCTTAGTAAATTTGATCTGACTAATGAAATAGAACAGAAAAAGGCATTTCATTATACAAATTTACAACCGTTGTCAAAAGAAGATAATCTTAGAAAACATAATTACTTTCAAGAGGATTAAGACGATGCATCACTTTATCTATCCAGCCAAAGACACCTACATAACCAATCGGGAAGGATTGGATGATAAGAATTTTGGTATTGACGAAATTCTTCAGGTTGGAACTTCCAACGTTGCTGTAAGAACCCGCAGCGAGACGCAGACCTTTTCCTACACCAACGCCATTTTCAATCAGAGCGTAACTTACTTTACGGGGTTCTTTACTGGTTCATTCACGGGCACAGTAGCCGACATCAACGGAAGCATTTCGGGAAGTGGAATCGCATTCAGTGCATCTTTCTTCAGTGGTTCAGTAGATGGAACGGGATCGGTAGGAAGTGGAAGTTTTGGAGGCCCCGCCTCTGGAAGTGCCATTATTGGAGTGATTTCTGGCTCGTTTATTGCCGTGGATTCGGTCGGATTGTTTACGGGAACAATGACTGGTTCGATTGGATGCCTATACGGAACGGGGTCGGGAATTGATATAAGGAACACTCCAAACTGGATTACAGCCGATGCCAAGTTTGTTGATCGCTCCTTGCTTCAGTTTGATTTGGATGCAATTTCGGCATCTATTGCGAACGGAGCTATCGGCTCTCCACAATTTTTCCTGCGACTCAAGGTCTGCAACGAATTTGAGCTTCCAATCACTTACCACGTCTATGCTCTCCCGGTAAGTCAGAGTTGGAACATGGGTAATGGATACCTCTCAGATGGAGGTTCTGATACCGGCGTAAGCTGGTTGTTCCGTGACAACAATGAAGGAACGGAATGGTACACGGCTTCGGTCAGCGGAGTTCGCCCAGCAATCAACTTTATCGCAGACCCAACGCTGGTAACTGCTTCATTTGGATATGGCGGCGGAACATTCTATACCTCTAGCTGGTGCTCTCAAAGCTTCAACTATGAAACATCCGACATCAACATGGATGTCACCCCAATGGTATTGGCATGGTTGAGCGGAAGTATTCCAAACCAAGGATTGTTGCTCGTCCATTCGGATGAAATGCAATCAACGGGTTCGGGATTCACTCTGAAGTTCTTCAGCAAAGACACCAACACCATCTATTCTCCTCACCTTGATGTGATGTGGGACGATGTGTCTGGAACGTATTCCACCGGAAGCTTCACGACTTCCAGTGTCACCATCACGACAATCAATTCAGGAATCACGGCGTCTGTTCAAAGTGGATCAACCTTCTGGATTGCGGGAGGCATTAGTGGAAGTTTCTCCGCAAGTGCTATATTGACCTTTACTCAAAACTTCTCGGCAAGCGTTCTTTGGCCGGAACTTTCGGCAAGTGGATTTGTTGCCGGGGCGGGACTGTCGGGCAACATTAACCATCTTCCTGTCTTTGGATTTGTTTCTGCATCTGTGTCGGGGTCTGCTTCTTTGGTTACAGGACCGTGCGGAAATTCGTTTTATGCTCAGGCTTCGTCGGGTTCTTTCTATGATGGAATCTGGAGTGGAAGCATGTTTTGGGCATACTATGTTGACCACAAATTTGAAAACGCTTTCCTTACTGGTTCTTGGACTCCCGAAGCTTTGTATGGAGCACAAGTCCTCATTGCAATTCCATCGGGAATTGACCCATATGCTTATGCCCATGTGAGCGGATTGTATGTCAATGGAACCGCCTTGGGAACCTATCAACTTTCTGGTTCAACCAGTGCAAGTTTCAGTGGACAATTCATTGACGGAAATCTGGTTGGTGGAGTGTTGAATCTCCAACTCAGCGGAAGCGTTTACAGTTCATCGTTTTCATACACGAGCAGCGTTGAAATTTCATCCAGCTTCTTCAACGGATTGAACACCGGACGCCCATTCACAGTGACGCTTTTCAACGTCCATCCAACCTACAAGGCGGGAGACATTGCTCAGTTCAACGTGTTCGGACGAAAGCAATTCCCACTCAAATACTTCGGAAAATCGACTCAACAAGAGCAATACCTTATTCCCGAAGTCTTGCCAACGTCGTCTTATTATGCCCTGAAAGACAACGAGACCGGCGAAATTATCATGAACTTTGATAATTATACTCGGATAGGCTGTAAGTACCCAGAAGGCAACTATTTTGTAATTGATACAACAAGTTTGCCACAAGAGAGGTACTACAGAGTACTTATTCGTGTAGATGACGGTCAGTCAATTTACACAATTGACACTGGCAAGACATTCAAAGTGGTAAGGTAATATGAGCGATTTTTCGCAGCAGATTCAGAATTCCGAAATAGTGGATACAATCCAGCATCATAAAAATTGCCCAAAATGCAATTCAACTATGATATATTCTTCGTCGGATTCGTTATCCAATTCAATCCGAAACAATCGAGAATGTCGCTCATGTTCCAAAAAAGGACTTCCAAATGGTAGATTAGGTAAAAAATATACATTGGAAACTCGAATGAAAATGAGTTTAGCAGCAAAAAATAAACCTCCCGTTTCTAATGAAACACGGAGAAAATTATCCGAGGCTTGGAAAAATAGAAGTGTTTCATTGGAAACAAAGAAAAAGATGTCGGAGTCATTTAAGGGAAGAAAATTTTCAAATGAACATAAATTAAAATTATCAGTATCTAATTCAGGAAAGACTCGAAGCGACTATACTAAATATAAAATTAGACTTGCCACAATTGCTGATTTACAAAGAAAAGGAATAGTTGGAGTTTCAAAAAATCATAATCCAATTGCATGTAAATTTATTGATGAATTAAACAAAATAAATGGATGGAATCTTCAACATGCACAAAATGGTGGAGAAGTTGAACTGTATGGATATTTTGTTGATGGATATGATAAACAACGAAATATCATATTTGAGTATGACGAGCCAGAACATTATCGGGGATATAAACACCGCCGGGACTTAATTCGTCAAGAAAATCTTTTAAGAGAAGTGACACCATCGTTATTTCTTAGATACGATGAGAAAAACAACAAACTATATGAGGTTAAATAATATGTCAAACTTCTCACAAGAAATTCAAGATTTCAAAAGGTATGGGGATTACGAATACAAATTCGATAGCGTTGGGAATCTGACTTTCAATAGCTCCTCCACGGACTTCAGCCGAGTCTATCTCGCTTTCCCACTCTCCAATGTCTTTTATAATAACGACAAAATCAAGACATTTTTTAACGTCCAATTTGAGGAGTTTGTTCCTCAGTCGCTAACGTCATCGGTTGATACCACGGTTGCTTTACAAGAGCAACTTCAGAACATTCAACAAGAAAACATTACGTTGAAGACACAGTTGGATAGTCTGGTTGCTCAAACAGAAGACAGCGGTTCGGTTGCCGACCAAATGGCAATTAAGCAAGTTATCTTTGAATTGAGGAAAGCATTGGGTGAAGGACGTGTTGAGTCTGACTTTTCGGACACGTTCCCCTATACTGCAATTAGAAAGCCTAAGAAGTAAACATGGAATTCAATTCATATCCATTAGTAGCACAAAGCACTTCGAGCTTGAATACGGGTTCTTACCTTAACAGAACTCAGTACACTCTCTTTGTCAATGGATATGTGCCAGATTTGTGGTTCGGATTCTCCGCAAATGACGTGATTGAGTTTGGTGTTTGGGACCGTGAAAACAATTTCGTTGGATGGAATGTTCTCAACCAATCAAAGAGCTTCAATGCCATCACGCTTTCATATCTCAATACTCTTGACTTTCCAGTTACATATTCTTACGAAGAACTCCTCAGCGATTTCACTCTCTATAAGAACGCCAAGGTTCTTGTAAACCCTGCGGAAGAGTTGAAACAAGCCACTGGCTTGGAAGAAGGAAGTTTCTTCTTTGCTTACAATTTCACACGAGAGATGGCGGGAAATATCAATAGCCCTCTCATCATCAAGGAAATTTCTCCGTCTCGTAAAGAACTCAAACTCGTTCCATTGAGCGGATCAACGGCAGCATATGATGCATTCTGCCGAAAGAAAGTCTTGTTGAGGGATGTATCCCCACTTTACTTACAGTCTGTCAAGAGTTGCCCATATGAACAAATCTACACTCGTGTAGCTCCTTCATATGTAAACGAAATCAATACAATCAAGTCGGTGTTCTTCTTGAATACAGACGGAGCGATGCTTACCTTTTTGAAGCATTTGTATGAGGATTTCATCATTTTCACCACGGTTCCACGAGTAGTTGGAAATCAAGTAACAAGTAGCAATGATCGTCTGATTCGCATTCAAGGTATCCAGACCTACTTCAATAACTTCTTGTTGTCCAACTCCAACAATGTCTTTGACTTCTCAAATGTTGACACTCATTTCAATGGATTTGTGTCGGCATCTATTGAAAGAAAGTTTGCTCCAATCGGTCCCCATCCATCTGAGCAGTATGTCAAAGCCAAGGCGTTTGTGTATGACTTCTTTACGAAGTTCTTCTACCAACCAATCTCCGACACCCTTTCTCAGACATACAACGACAAATACTATTCGTATCTGAAGAACGGATTAAATTTTGGAAACAACCGAGTTCTTCAGATTTTGGACACGGGATTGATGGATGAACGTCAATCTCCAAACGATCCTTTGACGTTGTTGGCGAAGCTTCCAGATGAGCTTCCAAATGACATTATGGCACAGACCCATTGTTGGGTCTCCAACATTTCGTTGGCACCATATGTTGTAAACACCATTGTAAGAACTCCCGACAGTAAGGTGGTTCATAAGATCGGTGCCCCAAATTTCTCGCTCCCAATCCCGAATGTTAGCTTAACTAACACCAACATTGCTTACACCGCAGCAGATTTGCAACACGACGATGAAATCAACCGTGAGTTGATCATCAGTAAGAATCTGACTGAGTTGAATGTTGACTATACCGATTTCCAAAATTTCGTGGTGTTTTCTTCTGCCGAGCTACGCCTCAAAATCTTCAAGAACAAAGCCATAAACTTGACGGCTATGAGTTCTTCGGTGAGGTCGTTGGATGTCAAAAACGATCAGTTCTTGATCGCCAGTGGAAGCACGTATCCTTTCTACAACCAAGAACGAGAGAACATTCAAGTACAGATAGATGACATCGTTAAGTCGTTTGATGGATATGAATCCTATCTCTACAGGAGTGGTCTTTACGAGTATTCAGGCAGCGGATTCGTTAGTTCCAGCTATGTGACGGAGAATGATGTATCCGCCAGTGCATATGATAAGAACAACCGAGACAGTTTGATTAACAACTGTCCCGAACACATTCTGACCGATTCGAGGAACGATGACTATATCATTTTCTTGGGTATGGTGGGTCATTTCTTTGATGGAATCTATGCCTATGTCGCAAATCTTCCATCAGAAAAGAAGTTTGGACAATCTTCCACAGAAGAGTTCACTCGTCGTGTTGTTGATTACATGCTTGAAACGTTCGGATGGACTCTGGACGATTCGTTGGAACAAGCCAACCTGATCAACAACTACTTGACCGAAGCACAAGATTCGTCATTGGGTCAAATGTCGGCGGAAGAACGACTAAAAACCGTTCGCAATCGTATCTTTTCAAACCTTCCACAAATCTTCAAGACGAAGGGAACCGAAGAGTCAGTAAGGTTGTTGTTGGCTTGCTATGGCATCCCATCGGTGCTTTTGAGTGTGCGTGAATATGGTGGAGTTAACTATACAGATGACGCCGCAGCATACACCACATATGAGAGAACTTACATGTATCAGTGGGATACGTCGTCCATTTACGATACATTTCGAGTACCCGCACCGTCCAATGCCAAGACCTATTTGGCAAAGCTGTCCATAGATAGCTCCGAGCCATACACCTATGGAAGAGAGCAAATCTTGTTTGGACGTGTTTCGGGATCGGCAGTGTCTTCATCGGTTTCGGGGTCGGGCGATTGGGCAGTTGGCTTCCAAAGAGTGCCCCGCCAGAACTCAGCAAAGGTATTTTTCCGAATTGGATATAAAGGTGCGGAGCAGTTTTCCATAACAAGTTCCGAGTTCCCTCTCTTTGATGGAAACGTGTATAGCGTCATGCTAAGGAGAAATCTTCCCTCGGAAGAATTCCAAGATTCAAGCAATGTTGACGCTGTTCCATGCCGATACGACTTGTATGTTCAACGAAACGAGTTCGGTCGCCGAGCGGTTTCTATTACTTCAAGCAAGGTATGTTACACGGCTTCTGTTAACCAACTGTTTGATGTAAGCCCAACAAGTTTCTACATGATGATTGGTGGTTGGTTTGCCTACCACAATGGTCAAGGATATACTGGAACGATGGACAAGTGGCAGATGTGGTATGATCCTATTACGAATGGAAACTTTGAGGATTATGTCAACAACATCAATTCCTACAGCTTCAGTGGGTCTCGCTCGCCCGAACAATCCTTGTTGTTCCGTATGCATACAGATTATCCATTTGACCTGCGTCAAGTGGAATCTGGCTCTCCAATCCCATCAAATTACCCCGGATTAAGTGGAACTGCTATGGGATGGCTAGGTGAGTGGAGAAACGCAAACACCTACTATGCAATAAGCTCTTCCACGAAGCTTGACAACGTGTTTGGACTTTTGTATGCCCCATCGGTTGACATAGCCGTGAGCCAAAATTCTTGGCATGGAGCACAAAAACTGGTGTATGTGTCTGAATCTTGTGAATATGTTTCACAATCAACATACCCCTTCCAGTTCAAAGTAATTGATTACCCAAGCACTCTTGGAACATCTCGTTATGGTCCAAACAAATTCCGTAACGAGAAGATTCGTCACGTTTCTCAGTCCGTAGCAACTCGCTTTGATGACAAAGCTCGCTCAACATTTGTGCCACGAAACAGCACGGCACCAGATTCCAACCAAGTTGGATTCTTTGTTGACCCACAAGATTTCAAGAACAAAGACATCGTTCGTTTCTTTGGTAACTATGACTTCATGGATGCCATCGGAAACCCTGTCAACCAGTTTTCTGGAAGTTATGATGCTCTTCGTGCATTCCGTGCTACCTATGCAAACAGCAAAAATGAGTACAGCGGAAGCCGAACCTTGTTCAATGAGTTGATGATTCTGTATAAGTTCTATTTCAATCGTTCCATCTTTGAAGCGATTAAGAACTTGACCCCGGCTCGTTCCAATACCCTTGTGGGGGTGATTGTTGAACCTACTATTTTGGAACGTCCGAAGTATCAATCCAAGCCAGTTTTTGGAGAAACAAATACTGATTCGGTGTTTTACGCAGACATCACAGCATCTCGCTATTTCCGTGACCCAAACACCAAACTCGTGCGACTGAGCATGAATCTTGAGTACACAGAGTTTAATTTGGTCACTTCTTCTCTGACTCAGTTTGATGCTTCAAGTCTTCCAAATAACCTGACAATGGATGTTGATGTGAGATACATCAATTTGCCAAGTGCAACATATCCAGTCAATTATTTGCCACAAGGAACCTATGTCAGCGACGTTCCTGACCAGTTTCAACTCGGTCATTATGGTTCGTCGGAACTATTGAGTTCTCCTGTGGTTATTCCTCCCGGACCTGTATCGGCAAGCTTTGATGCAACTCCTTTGGATGGTATCAAGCCGCTGAACGTTGAGTTTATCAATTTGAGTATTGGTGCAACGGACTACAATTGGGACTTCGGAGATGGAACTCAAAGCCTAGCCGTCAATCCAATTCACGTCTTTGCTAACACTGGTTCTTACACCATTAGGCTCGGAGCTACTGGTAGTGGTGGATATGACACTCTGACGAGAAATGCATTCATTACGGTAAGCGATCCAACCATTGCTTGTACGTCTTTGTCTAGGTCTTACAACTATACGACCACTCACTCGGTTACAGATTTCGTTACCCTCGGCACCGATACTGGAATCGTGAAATTGGTTTACGCTGCTGGCGGCGTGTCTGATAGATACGTAATCAATTGGAACGGAATTACCGTGGTTGATACTGGATTGCAGCTTGGAAGTGGAAGTGCATACTTCAACAAGACTTCTGCATATCCAATTACTGCATCTATCACCGTGAGCACCACGACGGGTGGAGCAAGCGGAGGAAGCTTCCAGATTCAGTGCCCAACAAATACAATTGCTTGTGTGGCATTGTCAGCTAGTTATAGTGGAATTGATGTTGGAGACCCATTGGAACACGATATTATCCTCGGAACTGGAACGGGAATCGTCACTTTGAATTACGCCGCAGGCGGCATTGCAGACAAGTATGTCATCAAGTGGAATGGTGTGACAATGATCAACACTGGATTCCATACGGGAACCGGAAGCTATATCTTTGTCAAAAATACGGCATTCCCACCAACGGCAAGCTTGACCATCTACGCAGCTTCAAACGGCAGTGGTGGTGGAGTCAGTGTTTCATGCCCGACATAATGATATGATAACAAATGGACAAATACCGTTTGATATGAACCTTCAGACACATCCGTCTGGTTCTAAGTCATACTATTTGATCAAACGGTGGAAGAAGTACAGCATCTACTCAAAAAGTGGATCGTGGGATAGAACCGAAAATCCCAATACAAACTTCTATGCCACGGCATCTGTTTTTTTGTATGATTATGTTTTGGTAACGGACACTTGGTTCAACGAGTCCGTCTATACCGCTTCATTCGTGGATGGAACTATCGGAAGCCCCGGCTCTGAAACCGGCTCCACCGATGACCTTTGGATGCATTACGCAAACACTTGGAGGAACAGTCCAAATGCAACCGTGAATAATTATACAATGCCAGTCACCTACAATGGTTTGCGGCATGTTACGGTGGACACCAAGATATTCTCGGAAGTTACAGAGTATTTTGAACTTGCGTCTGGATACCCACGAAATCACTTTACCCACAAAAGAGACCTGTTTTCTCTGTATAACCTTGTCACGTACGGAATACGTAATGGGGCAGTTACATCAGGGTCATATAGACGAAATCAACAAACAATTGACTCAACTGTAGGTCTGGATGGACTGACAGACGGTACTCCGCCGGTACAATCGGTGCAGGTTGGAAATCTCAACTTGATCCAAACAGATAACGTAATAAACCACTAAAAAAGGACTCGGCGGTGATACTTATTAGTTGAGCCTCTTTTATAAAAACTTATGGCATACATAGACAATCAAACCATCACGGTTGATGCAGTTCTGACAAGAAAAGGACGTGAACTTCTTGCCAAAACCGGCAATCTGAACATCACATCGTTTTCCTTGGCAGATGACGAGATCGACTATACCCTGTACGATCCAAATCATCCGAACGGAAGTGCCTTCTATGACATCGCCCTTCGTAACACGCCTGTCTTTGAGCCATTGACCGATGAAACTCAAGTCATGAAATACAAGCTGGTGACACTCAATCAAGGAGTCACGTCCATTCCCGTTATCAGCATTGCTCAAGACAAGATTTTGGTTACTCGTGATTACACGGGTGACATTATCATCAGCCCATCGACCAATCCAGCATATAATCTTCAAGCTGGTTACACTGCAATTCTCGGCAACAAAAATGTGGGCACACTGATTGTTCAACAGACGAATTCCATCAATGCTGTTTCCAACACGATTCCAACTTTCGCCGGTGACATCAACACCACGAGTGCTCAAGTAGTTGTTGGTAATACATTCCGATTCGTTCCGAACAGCAGCTTGGGAAAGACAACTACGACCAATCTGACTATCATTGGAAATGAATCCGGTGGAAGCATCTCTATTGAAGTGACCGTAACTGTTCCACCTTCTTCCGCATAACAACGTATGATATTCAACCAATTTGACCCCAATCAAGACATTGTAGCAGGACGCACAACTCGTGTCGCCAGCGGCTATTGGCCAAGTGGACTTACGGCACACAGCGAATCCTTTTTCGTAGATGACTTCTGGTCTTTGACTGGCTCGGTTGGTACTCCATCATACGGAACATCGGTTTATGACGTTCGTCGAACAATGTATTACGTCAACGTCTATCCCGACAACACATTCTTCCTGAACAATGATCCATATTTCTCCGTGACCTATGGAAACATTGCGGGAAATTTGGGAAGCGGCTCGTTTGCATTGGAATCTGCAAGTATTCAGACTTCCCCAACCAAAGCAATTTACACCCAATATAAGAACATGCTCCTTGGTTCTTCGGACCTTGATGGTATGTTTACTATGCAAAGTGGAAGCACCACGGTTTCTGCTACTGATATTTGGGTTGTGTCGTTTTCTGCCTTCAAGATGAAGGACAAGATTGATGAAGGATTGATTGAACTCTCGTTCAGCGGCTCTAGTGGAAGCTTCTCTTTCATTGACAACTCGTCATATCTAAGCCAGACCCAAACGGTATATCAATTGATTGCCGGAACGTTGTCAAGTCCTCCTGCGACTCCAACCTATGAAGGTCTTGGATTGTTTTATCCAGCCAACGGAGTACTCGTTTTCAACGCAGAACTGTTGGCAAGGAAGCTCGGCATTACTTCGACCGTGGGTGTCAATCCCGGCTCTGGTGGTCCCGCAGCAGATGGTTCATGGACCTATAATCCGGGTCTTGAGTCCACGAGTTCATTTACCTATAACCACAAGACTCTGGTAGAATCCATGAAGCTTACGACTACGACCATGAATGTTCGTAGGAGTGAGTTTGTTCCTTCGAGACACTATTTCATTCGTGTCAAGAATCGTGATTTCAACTATAGCAATAACCCAACCTACGTGTTTGATGGTACGGATGGCGTTCACGCCAAGGGCACAATTCGCAATGCGGACTTTGTGACCGATCCAAAAACCTACATCACGACAGTCGGGTTGTACAATGATAACAACGAACTCGTCGCTGTAGCAAAATTGAGCCGACCATCCGTCAAGTCATTTGATTCTGAATTACTTATAAAAATTCGCCTTGATTTTTGACACAGAGATGTTTGTCAAACTTCGTATAAAATATGATATTGAATATGAGATACTCATAAAACTGAAAATAGATAGTGTTTGAAGATGTCACTCAATACTTATGGTGTATATGAGTGACATTTTTATTTGTAAGCATTGTGGTAAAGAGATGGGCATCAAGCAATTTGGTCGTCATCTTTGGAAAATTCATCAACAAAAATATGAAGATTATGTGAAAGATAATCTTCATGATTTTAGACATTTAGGATGGAAGAATTGTTTGGAATGTAATGAAGTATTCAAAGGAACATCTGATAAATGTGGTAAATGTTATACAAAAAATCACAAAATAAAAGAAGATCAATATATTCAATGTAAAAATTGTCAAGAAAAAATTCATTCCAAGGTGTTTTCTCAACATTTGAAAGTTTATCATAACATTGAGTTTAGAACTTATGTAAAAGATAATCTGAATGATTTTAAGAAATTTGGATGGTGTAATTGTGTTATTTGTGGGAATGTTACTAAAAAACAAGGAGATAAACAAGAAACTACGTGTTCCGAAAAATGTTTATCTGAATATAGAAAAACATTAGTGGGGGAAAAATCCGCAAGATATGGGGCGTTATTATCTGATAAAACCAAAGAAAAAATATCAGTTTCTCAGATAAAAAGATTTATAAATCCAGAAAATCATCCTTTTTATGGTAAACATCATAAGCAGGAGTCCAAAGAAAAAATATCACATACGAGAATAGAACTTGGATTGTCGAAGGGTAAAAATAACCCTATGTATGGAAAGACACATACTCCTGAAGCGATTGCTAAGATATTTTCCCATCGTAAGATGAATAAATTAGAGGCATTGGTAGCCGAACAATTTGATAAGGCATTTATACCGTATCATTTTCAGTATTTCATAAATGAAAATGGAGTTTGTAAGTCATATGATTTCAAAATTGATGGGAAGCCACTTATTATTGAAGTAGATGGAGATTTTTGGCATGGGAATCCTAACCATCCCAATCCGTATAATAAATCAGATACAGTTAGAGAAAACGATAGGGTTAAAGATGAGTTAGCTAAAAAAAGAGGATTTCAGGTTATTCGTCTATGGGAATCGGACATCAAGAAAGACCCGTCAATAGTCCTTAAATACGTATTGTGAGGATATTTATAGATGTGCCATGATCAAACACATAAATCATCAAAACTTTCAGACGACGCCCTTCGTTGCGGCTAAGTATTGGCGTCTATTCAATACTGAAAGTGATGATTTAGTCATTCTTGAACCCACAGGTTCCGAGGACACGGTTGCCCTCGAATTCATAGATTACAGCACCAACGTTCCCTTTGTAAATTCGGAATGTAGCATTGCACTTGAACAACAAGGCAATGACCGAATTGTATATCAAGAAGCTCAAACTGGTTCGGGAACCTTCTATCCCGAAAGCGAAGCTACCAACATAGACGGAACTTTCAAGCGGTTGGTACATACCCAAGTCAAATCCACCTTTTATAATAAGTTCAATAATCCCACTCAAATTTTTGGGGTGGAATATATTGATTTTCCGTTAGGTAGAACCTTCCGAGACCTTTCTGATTTTGCCCGCATTTTTACCATCCCAAGAGACATCTTTGGTGAGCGGGTCATAGAAAATACGGTTCGTTTGATGGATAACTCGTTGGATGACAATGTAAACATCCAAGACGATGGTTATCAAAACCTTATTGCCACTGCCAATTTATTCTCGAAAGTTCAAGAAGTTCGGTCGTTTGGCAATATAATTATGTCTGGAACATCCAGCTTTGAATGTTTCAATGAACATGTTTCGACGAACGGATATGATGAGGCAAAAGTAACATCAATTGGTTTCTTGTTCGGATCGATAACTGATTTTAGTAACTTAGAGGAAAACTCTGCTAACTACACGGCTTTCTATACTGGAAGCTTGCAGTTGGGAATTATTACTTCAAGTGTCGATGAAACTGGTTCTAATATTTTGGCATTTTACACTGGTTCATTGATCGATGAAGTCGTATCTTCATCGGCAAATAAAGAAACCGGATCAGCGGCAGCTACATTTTACACTGGTTCATTGTTTGATGAAGTATTGACAGGTTCTATCCAATCGTTTGGAATTGGAACTGGTTCATTGAGCTTTGGATTCTTGACGGGTTCTACATTTAATGAATTTGAAACCGCATCTAGGG
>Ga0187893_10001868_pt1 | contig 48214 bp, 40 predicted proteins | sample MA1701074metaG_FD_139574 | JGI IMG/M metagenome (GOLD analysis project Ga0187893, IMG submission 139574) | White microbial mat communities from a basaltic lava cave in the Kipuka Kanohina Cave System on the Island of Hawaii, USA - MA170107-4 metaG ... | reverse complement strand
TGCCTCGGCCTACGACTGCGACGACACGCCGTATCGGCTCTCGGTGTTCGTGCAGATCACCGGCGCGCTGATCTTCGCCGCCGGCGTCAAGCAGATGTTCGCCGACGGTGCGATCAACGGCGCCACGCTGGGCGGCTACGTGGTGATGCGGTTGGCAGGCGTTACCCAGTGGCTGCGCGCGGGCGCTTCCGATCCGGAGCGGCGGCAAACGACGCGGCGATATGCGATCGGCGTGAGTGTCTGTCAGCTGGCGTGGATCGGGCTGTACTTTGTGCCATCGTGGTCCGTTGCCGCGTTCGTGATCTTTGGACTGGCGGAACTGGCGGTGCCCGTCTGGGCCGAGCGCGCCTCGCCAACCACCTGGCATCCGCACCACATCGCCGAACGCTACGGCTTGTTTACGATCATCGTCCTTGGTGAATCAGTGCTCGCGGCGACACTCGCCGTTCAATCAGCGCTGGAGTCCGGCGAGCGCCTCATCGCCCTCGCCCCGGTCATCGTCGGCGGCCTGCTCATTGTCTACGCGTTGTGGTGGCTGTATTTCTACCGCCCGGTCCACGACCTGCTCGATAGTCATCAGTTGATGAAAGCCGTCACGTGGGGCTACGGCCACTTCGTCGTGTTCGGATCGGCCGCGGCCGTTGGCGCAGGGCTTGCGGTGATGGTTGATTCGGTCACCGCGCATGCGACGATCGGACCGGTCGGCGCGCGAGCTGCCGTGGCCATACCGGTCGCGCTCTACCTGCTGTCGTTGTGGTGGCTGCACTACCGGCCGGGGACGACACCGCAGCATGCCTTCGGCGGCTTCGTGGCGATCAGTCTGATTCTGGTGACGCCGTTGACCAGCTTCGCAGTGCCGCTGATCGGCGTGATCCTGGCGGCGTTGCTGATCAGCAAGTTGATGCAGCGAGTGCCGATCACGCCGCCTGCAGAGGCGCATATCGCCTCGTGACGCCGACGCCGATGAAGCCAAAGTTCTTCAAGACACCAGCGGAATTCCGCGCCTGGCTCGAGAAACATCACAACACAAAGGCCGAGCTCGTGGTCGGTTACTACAAGAAGGCGAGCGGCAAACCCACCATCACCTGGCAGGAGTCCGTGGACGAGGCCCTTTGCTTCGGGTGGATCGACGGCATCCGCAGGAGCCACGGCGAGGACGCCTACTCCAACCGGTTCACACCGCGGCGGAAGGGCAGCAACTGGAGCGCCATCAACATCAGGCGGGTCGAGGAGCTGACGAAGGCGAAGCGGATGCGGCCTGCCGGGCTCGAGGCCTTCGCGAAGCGTACCGAGGCCAAATCGCGCGTCTACACGTACGAGCAGAAAGACATGCCGCGATTCGAGCAGAGGCTGGAGAAACTGTTCAAGGCAAACAAGAAGGCCTGGGCCTTTTTCCAGGGACTGCCGCCGTACTACCGGAAAGGCGAGACTCGATGGATCTGCTCGGCCAAGGCTGAGGAGACAAAACTACGCCGCCTGGCAAAGGTGATGGAAGCATGTGAGGCCGGGAGGCGGCGCTGAAGGTGCCTCGTGCCTGGTGCCCCGTGCCTCGTGCCTGGTGCCTCGTGCTAACTAGGTTCCGGTTTCTTTCCTTTCGCAACGTATGGCGGCATCGGCTGGTCGGGCGTCGATTCGAGATATGTGATTAGCCCGGTTGCCGCCTGCATGGCGCGCTTGGCCAATTGCTCGGCAATGGCGAGCTCATCGGTCGTGATCAGCCGTTGATCGTGCGCGTCAATCAGGTGGTTGATCACCTCGCATTCGGAACCCTTCGCGACTCGGACGAATTGCGCGAATTCCTTATGCTTGTAGCGCGCATGCCCTTCAGCAATGTTCCGGGGACCTGATCGCGCGGCGTCGCTCAGTTGATCGCAGAACTTATAGTGACGTCGGAAGTCTGGCGAGCACACGAACAAGTCAACCCGAAGTTTCAGTTGATGAGCGAGTTGCCACGCCACAATCTCGCGAAAGTCCCTGAATCCGGCCATGCCTCACAAAGCTGCAACCGGCTTGCCGTGGCGGAGCGTGTGAAATTATTCGGAAACGGAAGACGGCGCAGTTCGATATCGCAATTACTGCGATCTTGATGGCGAGTTGACTTCGCAGATTCTGCCAACTGGCACGGGGCACCAGGCGCGCGACACCAACCCGAGGCACGAGGCACCAGGCACGAGGCACCCTACTTCCTGAATAAGGTGAGGAAGGTCCCGGCTTTCTTATCGTCGGGCGGCCATCGCTCGACGCTGAGCACATGTGTCAATCCAGCCGCCTTCACCTCCTCAACGAGGACGCCGATCGGAATGCCGTGACCGCCGCGGTTGGCCCGGACACCGGCAGGCACCTGACCACGACCGCGAGCCTCGAAGTCGATGATCGCCAGCCGCCCGCCCGGCTTCAGCGACTCCAGCAGGCTCTTGTTGAAAGCGTCGGGATCGGTGATGTGGTGATAGACGTGGCGCAGGAAGATCGCGTCGCAACAGGCGTTGGGCAGGTTGGTCGATGCGGCCGCGCCTTCGATCACGGTGACGTTTGTCAGGCCTTCCTTGTTCGCGTATGCGCGCGTCTCCCGCAGCGCATGCTCCGTAATGTCGGTGGCGAACACATGGCCGCGACCGATCCAATGGCCAAGCACCACCGTCATCGCTCCGCCTCCGGAGCCGACGTCGGCCACCACCATTCCCGGCTTCAGCTCGAGCACTTCAACCAGCTTCGGTGCGTCGAGTTCGGCCTGCCGGCGCTCCTGGGCAATCTGTGCGGCATCCGGCGCCTGCGCGAGCAGGTCACTTGCCGCGATGGCGAGTGTGAAACCGATGAGGAGTAGGCGCATGTTCATCTAGACGCTTCCTTCGTTGTACGGGTTGGTTTATTGCTTCAACGCTTCCGCATAGTTGTCAGCGAGGCGCTTGGCCATTTCGGCATGGACCGCCAATGCCGCGCGCAGCGTCATGGCTCGCTCGCGAAACAGCTCCAAATCCCTCGGGTTCGGGTTGTCGGGATCGAAATCCGGCGACAAGATCGCCGTCACCAGGCCAAGCTGGCCGACCAGATTGCGCTGCTGTTCGACGATGAGATCCTGAAAGTCGTACAGCTTCGAGTATTTCTGCACCTCCGAATACTCCATGTGGCTCAACGCGCCGGTCCGCTCCGCCGTTCTCCAGCTCGTGGCCGAGAGATCGGCCAGATTGAGGTGGAAGTTGAGCTCAGTGATCGTGGTCTTCTTCTTCGTCAGCATGTCGGTGGCAAACTGGATGGCCGACTCAAACTTCTCGATATCGCCCTTGACGCCGCTCAGCGTGGCGTCGATGTCTTTCTTGTTGTCGGCGATCTCGAGCGCGATCATCCTGCGCGCGTCCGCCACCAGCTCGCGGTCCCGGTTCCACTCCACCAGGCCATTGATCAGCAACGCAATCAACACGCCGATGGTGATGGTAATGAACTGGAAGGCGTAATCGCCGAGATTGTATTTGGCTGCCATGCTTCCTCTCTAGCACCAGGCACGAGGCACGAGGCACGAGGCACCTTAATCTTTGGCACGAGGCACGAGGCACGAGGCACTAAAGCCTGCCGCCGATCCGATCAGCCCCCACAGTCCCGGATCCCACCAGCCTCGCCGATCGGTGGCGAGGAATACCACGGCCATCGCGCCGACGCCGCCCAGGATCGACACCATGGCGTCCCGCGACGTCGGACGTCGCGAGACCAGCGCGGCCACAACCGGGACGAACAGCGTGGCGATCAGTACCGCGTAAAAAATTCGCAACGCATCGACGATGGTTGCCAACTGAACGGCGAGCACCATGCCCAACACGCCTCCGGTCAACGCCGCGGCGCGAGCAACTCTCAATAACTGGTCGGGCGATGCCGACGGATTGACGAAGCGGTGATAAAGGTCCTTCGACGTCGAGGTCGCCAGCATGAAGAGAATGGCGTCGCAGGTGCTGACCTCGGCAGAGAAGATCGCCGCCAGCGCCAGCGCGCCGACGACCGTCGGCAGCTCGCTCAACATCACAGTGGGCAGCACCAGGTTTTGACTGTCGATTCCCGGGTGATTGACCCGCGCCGCCATGCCGAGCAGCACCGGCAGAAACGAGAACGCCAGCTGGGCGAAGCCCGCCACGCCGATGCCGAGGCGCACCGCCCGGGCGTCTGCGGCTCCATACGCTTTCTGGATCAGCCCGGGAGTGATCACAAACCCCGGTGCAAGCAGGATCAGCATCGTCCAACCTGAGAACGCGCCGGACGAATAGAGTGGGTCCCAGAAGCTGGCCGTCACGCCGGCGGACGCGCCGATTGCGGCGCCACCTCCGACACCGGACCACACGAGTGGCAGCGCGATGGCCAGGCCAATCAGCAGGACCGCCAACTGCACGGCGTTGACCCAAGCCGAGCTCAGAAGCCCTCCAGCCGTGAAGTAGAGGGTCATCGCGACGCCGCCGATGGCCACGCCCTGCCACCGCGGCATGCCGGCCACGACCTCCAGCACCGCAGCGCCTGCGATCATCTGGCCCGCCAGGATCGCGAGCGTGCCCACCGCCATCAGACCCGCGGTCACGCCGCGCACGTGGGCGCTGTACCGATCTTCGAGGTAGTCGCCCAGGGTCAGGTAGCCGCGGTCGCGCGCCAGCGTCCATAGCCGCGGCCCGACGCAGAACGCGAGCACGAGTGTGCCGAGACCGACCGAACCGTTCCACCACCATGCACTGATGCCGTCGCGATAAGCCAACCCGGCGGCGCCCACGGTGGTGCCGGCGCCGATGTTTGCGGCGAGCACCGTGGCGCCGACCAGCGGCCACCTGAGCTTCCGCCCGGCCACGAAAAAGTCCGCCGGCCCTCGCACCAACCGCCCAATCCACACGCCAAACGCCGTAATCGCGACGGTGTAAACCAGCAACAGGACTAGCGGCACGTTCACGCCGCTCAGCTTACTCGCAACGACCACCAGCACGAATGTGATAGCGCGGGGCCGAACAGGCGGATATCACATCAGCATGCTTCCCTTGATGGCGTTATTGCTCTTCGCCCAGGCTCCAGCGCCGGCGCCAAAGCCGTTTGACTGCAGCGCGCCGGAACACCGGCAGTTTGATTTCTGGATCGGCGAATGGGATGTCGTGCCGAATCCCGACACGCGGCCCGCCACGGCCCCTCCACCGACACCCGTACGCAAGCCCGCCACCAACACGATCGCGAAGGCCCACAACGGCTGCGTCATCGTCGAAAACTGGAACGACGGACAGGGCGGCACCGGCCAGAGCTTCAACGTTTACGATCGCGCGCACACGCGCTGGCAGCAGACCTGGGTCGACAGCGGCGGCGGCCTGCACGAATACTGGGGCGGGTTAAAGGACGGCAACATGGTCTACATCGGCGAGGTGCCGTTGCCGCCGGCGTCGCGCTTTCAAGGCCGCCGCACCGTCCGCTTGACGTTCTTTCCGCTCAGCCCCGACAAGGTGCGGCAGTTCTCGGAATCGCTGAATGTGGACGGCACGTGGAGCGTCGGCTACGATTTGATCTACACCCGCCGATCGACGAAATGACGATCACTGCCGACAGCCCGCGTCATCACATCGACGTCGAGGTGTTTGCCTCGCCCCTGGTGCGTGTCGGGCGCTGGCGGTGTCCGGCCGATCATCCGCACTTCGCCGATTCCGGCCCCACGCCCGAGGCGTTATTCGTGTTTCCCCGCGAAGGCGTCTGGATCACGCACGCCGGCGGCGAGCCCTTTGTCGCCGATGCGAACACCGTCACCTACTACAACAAAGGCCAGAGCTACACCCGGCAGAAGCTGAGCCTCACCGGCGATCACTGCGAGTGGTTTGCGGTGTCGCCCGAAGCGATTGCCGAGACCCTGTCGACGCACGAGCCTGCCGCCATTGACCGTCGTGACCGGCCGTTTCGATTTACGCACGGCCCGAGCGATCCGGAGAGCTATCTGCGACAGCGGCTCGTGTTTCGGCACGTCTCACAGGAGAAGCCGGCAGACCGGCTGTTCGTCGAGGAGGCGGTGCTCTCCGTTCTGGGCGATGTGACGCGCCTCGCCTACGCGCGCCAGGGGCTGCGACCCGCCGGCCGCGGGCGCTGCCGTCGCGATCGCGATCACGTTGAAGCGGCACGCGACGTCATTGCCAGCCGCTACAAGGAGAACCTTTCCCTGGCCGACATCGCGCGCGAAGCGGATTGTTCAGTGTTCCACCTGGCGCGGATCTTCAAGGCGCGTACCGGCTTTTCGCTGCACGCCTATCGCAATCAACTTCGACTGCGCGTGGCGCTGCAGAAACTGGCCGAGCCCGGCGTCGACTTGATCGACATCGCGCTCGACATCGGTTTTTCGAGCCACAGCCACTTCACTGAAACCTTCCGCCGCAGCTTCGGCCAGACGCCGTCAGTCGTCCGTCACTGCCTTTGATTGCCTCTGGGATCCGAAATCTGAGATCTGAGATCTGAAATTTGAGATCCGCGAGGCTCAGTTCCCCACCAGAATTGCTTCGGCAACGGTTTCTGCTGCGGCCACACCATATTCAGCGTGTCGCCCTCGTACAACTCGCCGTTCTTCATGACGTACCGGATCGAGTTCGTATTCTTGATGTTGTCGAGCGGGTTGCGATCGAGCACCAGCAAGTCCGCCAGCTTGCCCGCTTCGAGTGACCCCACATCCTGTTGCAGTCCGATGGCTTCGGCGCTGTGGAGCGTGACCACCTGCAGTGTTTCGTGCGGTGTCAGGCCGCCCGAGCCGAGGTTCCACGTTTCCCAATGTGCGCCCAGCCCCTGGAGCTGGCCGTGGCTGCCGAGCCCGGCGCGTCCGCCGGCCCGCACCACGTCGGTCACGCCTTTCGCGATCAGGTTGTGCCCATACTCTTCGGGCAGGAACCACTGAGCGCGGCGCCGCACCATGTTGTCGAGCAGTTCCCAGGGTACCCAGCGCCGCAGCTTGGCGTCGCTGGCCGGTGACTCGTTCTCGAACCAGTAGTTCTCGCTCCACGGCGCGCCGTAGGCGACCAGAATCGTTGGCGTATAAAACGTCTTCGTCTTCGCGACCAACATCGTGACGTCCTTGTAGAGGGGCGCGATCGGGAAACTGTGTTCCTGCCCCGAGTAGCCGTCGGCCATCTGCGTCAGGTTCAACTTCAGATCGAGCGAGCCCTCGATGGTCGGCGTAATGCCGTACTCCTGGCACGCCTCGAGGATCCACTGTCTGACGATGCGATCGCCGGCCACGTACTGCTTGAGCGTGTTGGTGCGATACGCTTCTTTGTAGCGTTTCACGAACCGGAATGCCGCCTCGCGGCTGTCGATCCCGGAGCCGGAGAACACGCCGGGGCCGGTGGCGTAGACGCGCGGGCCCGGCATCATCCCGGCGTCCACCATGTCGGCGTAGGCGAACACATCAGGCGTTGACGTCTGCGGATCTCTCGTCGTCGTCACGCCATAGGCCAGGTTGGCCAGGTATTGCCACACCTCCGTCTGGTGCAGTCCGCGCGGCGCCCACATGTGCGAATGCGCGTCGACGAAGCCGGGCATGATGGTCTTGCCTGCCACGCTGATGGTGCGCGTGCCTGCCGGTACGGTCAGCGAGCCGCGCTTGCCGATCGCGGCGATGCGATTGTCGGTGACGAGCACATCGCCTTGGGGAATCACCTCGGTGCCCTTCATGGTGATGATCCGCGCGCCGGTGAGCAGGACCGATCCTTTCGGCCGAGAGCGCGGCAGTTCGACGCTGATGTCGGTTTTCTGCGAATCGGTGTCGCTGATGGCCTGCCGGAAAAACTGCGCGCCCAGTCCCCAGGTCACCGCCGTTCCGTCGTCGGTCCAGTCGATATAGTCGCCGCCTTCGAGCGACATGGCTTTGACTGGGACGGGAGTGTTCTCACCCCGCCCCTGGATTCTGATGTCCACCGTTTCACGACCCGAGCGGGGAGTGGTCACCAGATAGTGTTTGCCCTGGATGCTCACGAACGCGCGCGAGCCGTCCGGCGACAACCTGATCTGTTCGGCGCTCGGCGGATTGTTGCCCGGACCAATGCCTGTAATTCGGAACAACGTGCGCCGATCGTGGCCGTCCATGGTGATCGATTGCAGCCCGCGATTGGTCGTGAAGTAGAGGCGCGACGAGTCGTTGCGCGCGAAGTGCGCAGCGCGGCCACCCTGCGCCGACGCGATCAGCGTGCTCGCGCCGCCGTCGGCCGTCATCCAGCGGAACTCGAGCGTGTTCGGCGGATTGACGCCGCCAATCTCACCCACGCCATGGTCTTCGAACTCGTTCTCCGCCGGCGTGTCCATCAGAATCGAATACAGCTGGTCGGACGCCGCGCCGGCCATGAACACAACGCGCGAACCGTCGGGCGTGTAGACCGGATCGAGGTAATACCCCTCGTGCCGCGTCAACGTTTGTGCCGCGCCGCCGGCCGCGGCCACACGTTTGATATGCCCGCCGGTGGTGGTCCAGGTGACGTAGACGATGGAGCGCCCATCCGGCGCCCACGCCGGCATGAATTCGCCTTCCGTCGATCCGCTGGTCAGCAGTCGTGGCGATCCGTTCGGATAATCCTGGACGTACAGCCGGTTCATTGCAGAGAACACGAGCCGGCGGCCGTCCGGCGACAGCGACGGCCAGCGAATCAGACGTGCGCGCACTCGCTCGCCGTCCTCGGCACGCACGGTCGAATACACCCGCGGCGCGATCTCTGCTTGCACCCTGGCGGTGAACGGAATCGGCGTCGCCTCGCCAGTCTCGAAATCAATCCGCTGCAGCTTGCCGTTCACCGGCACGATCAGCGATCGGCCGTCGGGCAGGAAGTCGTAGCGGGGCAGCGTGTCGCGGCTCGCGCGCGATTCCTGATCGTCGCGCGTCACCGGGTAGGCCAGCCAGCGCTCGAAACCGGTTTCCAGGTTGCGCACGCGCAAGCCGGTCTGCGACTTGTGGCGCGTGCCGAAGACCATCCACTTGCCGTCGGGCGAGAGCATCGGTCGAATCGCGCTTCCTTGCGCGTTGGTAATCTGCGAGACGTCGCCGGTTTCGGTGTCGTGCCGGTAAATCTGCCAGAGCGGGAACCGCGCATTGTAGGTGAAGGTGCCGGTGCGCTGCGTGTAGTAGATGAAGCGTCCGTCGGGCGAGACCACCGCGCCGGTCCTGTTTGTCGGCGGCGCCGGCGGCGGACCCTGGGCCTCGGGCCCGGGCTGCGGCGGTGGCGCTCCGCCCACACGCACGCCGGTGCCGCCGTCGCGGTGATACATGAACAGCCAGAACGTTCCGGGATCCGGCGGGCGCGACTTCGACACGACGATGTAATTGCCGTCGGGTGTCCACGCCGGCGAGACCATGATCTGCGGGCGATCGTTGGTGCGCCCGTCCTTGCTCACGGCGCGCGGGTTCGATCCGTCCGCGTCGGCAATCCACAGGTTCTCGACGCCGGTGCGATCGGTCAGGAAGGCGATCGTCTTGCCGTCCGGCGACCACGCCGGCTGACTCTCGAACGAAAGGCCGCCCATGGTCCGCGTCGCCTCGCCGCCGCCGATCGGCAGCGTGTAGAGATCGCCGAGCAGATCAAACAGAATGGTGCGGCCGTCCGGCGACACGTCCACCTGCATCCACGTCACCTCATCGGTGGTGAACTCAATGGTCTCGGCGGTTTTCAGCACGAGACCTTCAGGTGGTTTCTGCGTGTCGTCCTGACGTTCCTGGCTGCGCGCCGGCGCCAGGAACAGAGCGAAGAGGATCAGCAGCGAGGAGAGTTTCTTCATGCGCGGAGTATATCCGCGCGCCGACGGTCAATTGTAGAGAACCTTGTCTTCGCCCTGCTCGGCCATCAGCTTCTTGTAGTGCGCCACCAGCAGGTCGCGCCGCTTCAACATCGCGTCGATCTCGCCGCTGGTCAGCCAGTCGCCGACGGCTTTCTTCACGCCCTCGCGGTCGAGGGTTTCGAGCTTCGGCAGCAGCGCGCGATCGAGCCGGTTCAGATCCTTGGTGTGCTGCAAGTCCGGCTGCAGCCGGAAGGCGCGAGTGAAATCGATCATGAAGATCTTCCAGTCGGGCGTGATCAGCACGTTGCCGAGATTGCGGTCGGTGTCGCGAACCAGCGCCGCGAATACGCGCATGCGATACATCTGGTAGTTCCAGTCCATCGAATTCGGCGGCTGCACCTTCTTCTTGAGCCGCTCGCCCTCATCCATCATGGCGGTGACGAACCAGCTGATCGATCCGGACTGCCCGTTCCACCGGCGCTCGACGTAGACCGGCATCATGTGATCGAGTCCAAGCAGGCCCGACAGCGCATAGGCGGCGAGGTTGTATCGATACGAGTCGACGAAGTTGAGCTCGGTGGTCGACTGGCGGCCGCCGCCGCCGAGAGTGGCGACCATTCGCTTCTCGTCGATAGCCTGGAACACCGCGTCGTGGGTGACGACGCCGTCGCTGAGCGTCAGACGCTTCGGCGCGGTGACGCCCTTACTCGTCCCACGCGTGCGAATCACCTTGGCGTTCTTGAGGAAATCTCTCATCTGCTCCACGCTGAGTTGTGGAGCGGGCGCAGCGGCAACCGCCTGCGCGTAGGAGGGAACGGCGACGACCGACGCCAGCAGCAACGCGAGCAGCGCGCTGCAGATCCTGGTCATAACGACCTCCGCATGCCCGCTGGGGACGGGCAGAATCCTACTTGTAAATCTTCGAGAAGTTCACCGACGCGCCGCCGCGCTCCGGCTGCACGCCGACGCTGAACTTGCTTTTCGCCAGCGACATGGTCACCGTGCGAGCCGACGCGATGCCGAAGCCTGCACCCATAACGACGTCAGTGGCGTGATGGCGGTTCCATGCCATCCGGGCAAGAGCGATGTAGCCGCCGAGCGCATAGGCCGGCACGCCGACCTTCCAGCCGTAATGACGCTGGAGCACCGTGGCCGTGGCGAAGGCGCTGGCCGAGTGGCCAGACGGGAACGATTTGTTGTTGCTCTGATCCGGCCGCTCGCGGCGCACCGAGAACTTCACCGTTTGCACGAGCACTTGCGAAAGGATCTGGGCGCGGGCGATATCGCGGCCGACGAGGGCGGCCTTTTGGTTGCCCACGGCTTTCCCGATGCCATACGTGGCCAGGCCCGCGCTGGCCTGGAATGCAAACTGGCCGACGGCGTTTCCGGACTGGAACAAGGCGGTGGGAATGTTGAAGCCGTTGTTCACGCCTTCTCGATCCCATGGCGCCGTGGCAATCGCCGCCAACGTCACATAACTCATGACCTTGGCCGTGTCGCCGCTGAAGAAATTCTTGAAGTCGCCGGCGGTCAACTTGAAGATGTTCCCGGATTCAGCCGGCGTCGCCGGCGAGAGACCCACTGGTGCGGGTCGCGGCGTTTGAGGAAGCTGGGTGCCGTCAGCTGTGTTGGCCGTGGCGGTTGTTTCGCCGCCGTTTTCCACGGGAACGGGTTCCTGCGCCCACACAGGGGACGACAAGGCGCACACCAGGGCAGTACACGCGATCAAACGCATCGAAGACCTTTTGCTGTAGACGAAAAAACGAGCTACAAGTATCTCACGGCTGCCGTTCGAACCCAACGAGAATCCAATTTCCCGAATTCCTGCGGAAATACGCGGAAACCGGCCGGGCCCAGGCCTCGGGTCCGCCGACCGCCGACAGGTCCACCTTTATGTAATCGGACGCAGGCATCGGCGGCATGAGCATCGGGCTTTGGGTTTCCTCGGTCGTTGCCACCAGTGTGGCGGTGTCGGTGTTGTTGTCGAACGTGTACCAGAGTGCCCGGTAGCCCGGCGCTCGATCGGCCACCGCCGCATCGACCGCGGCGTTTCGAAACGTCAGCCGGCCTTGCCCGTCGAGGGCGGGCTCGACGATCGGATTCACTTTCGGCAGGAACGTCTGGAGGATACGTAGCCGGCGATCGATGATCGCTTGCGCGAGGAACTGATTCGCCTCCAGGTAGCCAAACTGCCCTTGCTCGACGGCGGCGCGGATCATGTCCTCCGAAATGGCGGCGACCTTGGTGGCGGCCCAGAAGGTGTCGTCGGGGCGCATGTGCCGGAAGGCCGCGTTGGTGATGTGCGGCCACCACGTTTCCGGATCCCACTTCGAATGATTGCGCGGCAGCCGGCCGATCGCCGGCGACTCGAAATAGTCCTGCGTGCGCCACACGGGTACCTTGAAGCCGAGTGACAGCACGCGCCGGCCGATTTCGCCCGGTTGTTCCACCAGTGCTTCGTATCCCTCCCAGCCTTCACGCGGCCCGACGGCGGCGCTGCCCAGCGCCGACCCGAAGTCGAGCAGGTAATTGCGGATGAAGCTGCGTCCGTTCTCGGTAACAAGCGTCGACAGCGAGTTGATGCCTTTGGCGTCCACATGATTCAGCCAGGCGGCGAACACGAAGTAGCCGCGCAGCTCGCGGCGGTGTTCATGCGGGACGACATCGTTGGGATCGTCGGCGCGCGTGCCGTGAAACCGGATTCGTCCCACCGGTCGGCCGGGCGTGGCCTTGCTGAGAATCACCCGGTACGAGCCGTCCGGGTCGCGATCGGCGCGTGACAGCAGCCACGCGATGTCGCCCTGGTTCATCGGCCGTGGCATTTCGCCCGGCGGGGTGATGCGGGTGTCTTTGCCGATGACGAGATTCGACGGCACCAGCCGGCCGATGTGGTATTCGGCGGTGTGATAGCCGACGGCCCAGAACAGTTTCGCGGCGACGATCTCGCTTCCCGTGGCCATCGCGCGCCAACCCGGTGGGTCGAATTTCACGAACCACAGGGTGTTCTTGCTGTCGCGGATCGTGAAGCCGGGGGTCACACCGTCGCTCTTGGCCGATACCACGGTCCAATTGCCGGGCGAGGGTCCGGCGTCGGTGTTGGCGGCCCTGGCCACCACCGCGGGCGTCAGCGGCATCCGCGTCGCGCGATTGACGAAGTAAGGCCCGTCCGGGACTTCATCGACGGTGTTGATGTTCTTGGTGCGCTGGCCGAGCTGCGGATCGCCGGGCGTCAGAAACAGGTTCTCGATGGTTTGAAACGCGAGATCCGGTTCGTAGCGCGCCACCGACTTCGCATCCTGAGTGATTGGCTCGCGCCAGATCGGATCGTCGGGGAAGAACCGCTGTAGCTTGCCCTGAGCGAGGACGGCCGGTGCGCCGGCGTTCGGGTCGAAGCGGGCGATCGTCGTCGGCAGCAACGCCGCGAGGGCCACAGACGCGACAACCGTGAAGCGCCAGGTCGACATCAGAAAGCCTGCGAGCCCGCAAAAATCAGGCGCATACCTTCGCGCCCCCGTGCGAGCTCGATGCGCAGCGCGTTGAAGTTCGGGCCATGGAACCGCGCGCCGATTCCGTAGACGGCTTCGAACGCCGAGAAGTCGAAGTCGTGGCGATCGCGAGCCACCTGACCCGCGTCGAGGAACAGCGCCATGTCGAGATATCGCGACGGCCGCCAGCGGTATTCACCGGTCAGCAGTACCCGGTTGCGATCGGAAAAACGGCGGTTGACGAAGCCGCGCAGCGTGCCGCCGCTGCCGAGAAACGGCGCCAGCATCACCGGCACCTCGTCGCCGCTGTCGGGCGAGGCCAGCGTCATCAGCCCGCGGGCGGCGAAGACGAACTGCTCTCGCAGCAGCGGCAGCAGCTGCACCAGCTCCATTTCGCGCGTGGTGAAGGAATAGGGCAGGCCGTCCTGTTCGTGATGGCGCTCGACGGTGACGCGATAGTAGCCGCCGCGGGTGCTGTAGGCCGGGGAAGTGCGCCAGTCGAATGCCATCGTCGCGCGCGCCACGTGAAAGGTGAGGTCACGGTCGATGCCCGGCATCTGATCGGCGCTGAACAATTGCAGGTCGCGGGTCGCCTTGAGGTCGATGAATGAATAGCCGCCGGCCAGTGACAGCCGGCGCATCGGCTGCACCGTCGCGGTGGCGGTCGCTTCCAGCGGGTTGTAGTCGTAGCGCTGGCGAGTGGTGCGCGCCGACCCCGGCCCCGATCCATAGAACGACACGCCGCGAACGTCGAGCCATTGGGCCGAGCCGTCGATCTTCAGCATGCCGCGCCAGAGTTCCGGCGCCGTCGCTTCCGCGCGCAGCATGATGGAGTTGTTGAGCGAGAAACCGCTCTGCAGATTGAGGCGCGCGCCGTCCTCGAAGCTCTTGAGGAATCCGGCGCCGAGCGCCATGCCGCTGCCGCTGAACACGCTGCCGAACCAGGGATAGAGCCCTTCGCCGCCGCTCAGCAGCGGCGACAACAAGACGCGGCGAATGATCTGCTCGCCGCGCGACGGCCCTTCGACGCCGAGTTGCTTCGCCTTCTCTGCCTGTTGTTCGGCGATGCTCTCGACGCGCGTGGTTTGCGCCAGCGCACTAGGGGCGGCAAGAGTCAGGGCGATAACAGCGACGCACCCACGCACCTTCGCGATCATAACTGCCATTTCGTCCGCGTGTACGCCACCTTGAACCCGTTGCGCTCTGAATTCCGCTGCGATGGGCTGCCGGCCGCTGTCACCACCATGGCGAGATCGCAGCCCTGCGCCGCGGCCGCGCGCAATCGCGCATCGAGCAGCGCCTGCTGGGCGCCCTTGCGTCGGCCCTCCGGCACGGTGCTCGCGCCGGCGAGCAGCGCCACTCCGCCGTGCATGAAGAGAGCCGCGTTGGCGATCGGCTCGCCGTCGAGCTCGGCCATGAAGCATGTGGCCACCTCGACGCTCGACCGCGCGAAGCCCTGGATGAATGGAATCACCTCCGGCAACTCGCTGCTCCACCCGCGCACCGAGATCTCACCGTAACGTTCCGCCTCGCTCCTCACCACTCGCCGCACCCGCAGCGCCCCATTCGCACCCTCCGCACCCTGCGCACCTTTCGCACCCTGCGCACCTCGCGCACCCTGAATCTCCTGATAGAGAACGTTCGACACTTCGATGCGCTTGTAGCCGCGGCCGGCCAGCATCGCGAACAGGTCGACGCCCGCCAGCGGGCTGACTTCGTGAAACACGGGCGATCCACGCGTCGTGAAAAACCGCTCAATGGCGTCCATGTCGCGGTCGGTCGGGCGTTGGTGGATGCCGAGACAGAAGGTCTGCGTGATCGGCGATCCGACGCCTGCGAACATCGCCATCGTGCCGGCGATGGTGGTCCGGATCGCGCCCGAGTATGGCTCGCGCCTGGCCTGGTCATCGACGAAGGCGGCGTTGCCGTAGCCTTCGGTGCTTTCCAGGCGCTTCGCGAGCGCGGCGTCGGCGAAGAGGCGAGCCATGGACACCCCAATGTTACCTTCCTGGGGTTCCCGAGGCTCCCGTAGTGTGTTCAGGCCGCCGAGTATTTTCCGAGACCGCGGCGCGCATGCAGGCGGAGCCGGCGGTCCTGCTCGCGCGCCAGCGCGCCCTCGAGCACCGGCGGAATCCGCGCATCGCGCGGCCACTCCGCCAGCATCGTCACGGCCATCTTGCGGACTTGCACGATCGGATCCCGTTCCGCGCGCTCGATCAGCAACGGCACGACGTCGATCGGACAGACGTCACGCTTGCAGTGCTGGCACGACATCGAGTGGACCGCCCAGAGCCGGACCTTCGGCTCCGGATCGTCGAGCAGCGGTATCAGATCGTGCAGCGTCTCGGCGTCGGAGCCGCGGTCGAGAAAGATCGCGCACCAGTGCCGCACGTGCCAGTCGGGGTGCCTCAAGCCCGCCCGCACGGCAGGCAGAGCTGCGCCGCCGAGGTCGTTCAGTTGAAACAGCGTGACGATGCGCAAGGCCGCGTCGGAGAATTGCGCGACGAGGGCAGCTGGATCGGGAAGGGCGGTCATGGCGTCAGGTGCGGTTGCCGCAACGGCTGGGTATTGTAGCGTAGCGACGCCGGCGCTCCGCGGCCCACCGGCGACAACACACCTTCGAGCACGGGGCGCATCTGCGCGAGCTGCCTGACCCGAATCACGAAGTCCCACGCCGGCTCGAACTTCTTCCAGCCCGCGCTGTAGGCCAGGTGCTTGATCGAGTGTTTGACCGTCCGATGCTGCGCCGCCGCCTTGAAGATAGCTCCCCATTCATAGAACGCGCGGTAGGCCCAGTCGTAGCCGCGTTTGAGCGCGTCCGGCGTGATCCCGCGCGGCTGATAGACCACGTGCCGCGTATCGTACAAATCCCAGTTCGAGGTGGTCAGACGTCGCTCGGCTTGCATCGACGAATAGAGCGCCGTTCCGGGGTACGGCGTCAGGATGTGAAACGTCGCCGTGGTGATGCCGCGCGACACCGCCCAGTCGACCGTGCGCTTGAACACGCCCGGATCTTCGCCGTCGAGGCCGAACACGAAGCTGCCGTTGATCATGATGCCGAGATCGTCCAGCCGCTTCGTCACCTGCTGATAGTCGCGGCCAAGATTCTGTCGCTTCGCGGCGCCGCTGAGGCCGGCGGCCGACAATGTCTCGAAGCCCACGAACAGGCTGCGCAACCCGGCTTCGGCCGCGAACTCGATCGTGTTGTCGCGGAGAATTGAATCCACGGTCGCGGCGCCCTGAAACACGCGATTCATTCCCCGCATCCCGGTGAACAGCTCGCGCGCGAATTTCGGATTGCCGAGCAGGTGATCGTCGAGAAAGTACAGCTGCCGTCCCGGCAGGCGCGCGATCTCGGCCAGCGCGGCATCGACTTTCTGCGTGTAGAAGCCGCGGCCACCTTCGAAGAACGCGTCCTTGTAGCAGAACGTGCAGTGATGCGGGCAGCCGCGGGACACCACAATCGAGTTGGGAACGAGATAGCGCTGCCGCTGAATCAGGTCGCGCCGAATCGGCGGCAGGTGGTCGAGCGTGCGTTCGGTCGACACGTAGCGCGCGCGCGGTGCGCCGGCGTTCAGATCGCGGAGGAACTGCGGGAACGTGTCTTCGCCGGGCCCGATGAAAATCGTGTCGGCGTGCGGCGCGGCTTCGTCCGGCAGCGATGTCACGTGCAATCCGCCCAGTGCCACGTGCGCGCCCTTGCGCCGATAGTGATCGGCGATGCGATAGGCGCGATAGGCGTTGGTGATGTAGACCTGGATCAGCACCAGATCCGGCTCGTCGTTGAGATCGAGCGGCATGACGTGCTCGTCCTGCAGCGTGATCTCGAGCGACGGGTCCAGGTACGCCGCCAGCGTCGCGAGGCCGAGCGGCGGAAACAGCGAGTACTTGATGGGTCGCCAGTAGGGGCTGGTGGCCTCGGTGAGAGCGGGCAGGATCAGTTTGACGCGCTGCAAGCGCCGCAGCAGGTAATGCACCCGGCCATGGTAATACCAACTACTTTGTATTGTAAAGTAAAACGGCTACGGAGCGCTGAACTCTTCGAAAGTGCGCGCGCCACTGAGCAGGAACAACATGCCGCCGCTAAACAGCGCCAGATTCACGATCACGAACGTCACGACGATGGCCACGCCCGTGGTGGGACGTGAGTGCCTGCTGTAGACGATGTTCAACAATGCTGGAATCGCGAGCGGAATGTTGATCAGTCCGAGCACCGCCAGCGTCGCCGCCACCCAGGCGTTGAGCGCCGGCGCCTTCGAGTTATTCGCATTGACGACGATGAGCGCTGACGGAATCGCGATGGCGATGCCGATCGGATAGAGCAGCGCCGGCGAACCGTTCAGCGTGCCCTGCAGGTGTTTCGTCATCACCGCCAGCAGATGACCGATACCCATCACCAGCAGGGTTACGCCGACGAAAAAGTTCATCGCTGCCATCACCGGATCGCGCGCCGCGGATCGTGACTGGCGCACCCACTGCACGGCCACCGCCGTCAGGGCAATGGCCATCGCGATCGGCAGCCAGTTGCCCTCGCCGACGATGAACGTGGCGAGGCGATCGAGCATGGATTACTTGAGTGCGGTCAACACGGCGTCAATCATCTTCTTGGCGTCGCCGAACAGCATGCGCGTGTTGTCTTTGTAGAACAGCGGATTGTCGACGCCGGCGTAGCCGCTGGCCATGCCGCGCTTCATGACGATGCAGACCTTGGCCTTCCAGACTTCGAGGATCGGCATGCCGTAGATCGGGCTCGACGGGTCGTCGAGCGCACCCGGATTGACAATGTCGTTCGCGCCGATCACGAGCACCACGTCGGTAGCGGGGAAGTCGTGATTGACTTCCTCCATCTCGAGCACGATGTCGTAGGGAACCTTGGCTTCGGCCAGCAGCACGTTCATGTGCCCGGGCAGCCGGCCGGCCACGGGATGAATCGCGAAGCGGACGTTGGCGCCCTTGTCGCGAAGGATCTTCGTGACTTCGTAGAGCGGATATTGCGCCTGTGCCACCGCCATGCCGTAGCCAGGGACCACGACCACGCTCTTGGCATCGCGCAGCAGTTCCGCCGTTTCTTCAGCCGTGACTGCCTTCACCTCGCCGGCCGGCTGCGCCGCCGCGCCCGCGGGTGCGGCGCCTTCGTCGGCGCCGAAGCCGCCGAGAATCACGCTGAGGAACGACCGGTTCATGGCGCGACACATGATGTAGCTGAGGATGGCGCCGCTCGAGCCCACCAGCGCGCCGGTGATAATCAGCAAATCGTTCTTCAGCATGAAGCCCGCTGCGGCCGCGGCCCACCCTGAATAGCTGTTGAGCATCGACACCACAACCGGCATGTCGGCGCCGCCGATCGCCATCACCAGGTGAACGCCGAGCAGTGAGGCCACGGCGGTGCAGACCAGCAACGGCCAGAGCTCGGGGAAATAGTCGCCCGAATTCACGAACACCAAGCCGAAGTAGACGCACGCGCCGAGCATGATCAGGTTGATCAGATGGCGCCCCGGCAGCAGCAGCGGCTTGCTGCCGATCAGCCCCTGCAGCTTGCCAAACGCCACCACCGATCCGGTGAACGTGATCGCGCCGACGAAGATGCCGACGTAGATCTCGATGTCGTGAATGCGGCGTTCGATGCCCGCATACACCGCGCTGTGGTCGAGCGCCGTAGCGATGCCCACGAGCACCGCAGCCGCGCCGACGAAGCTGTGCAGGATCGCCACCAGCTGCGGCATCGACGTCATCTCGACGCGGGCGGCCAGCACCGCGCCAATCGCGCCGCCGATCAGCAGCGCCGCAGTCAGAACGGTGTAACTGTCGACGCGAGGACCGAACGCCGTCACCAGCACCGCGATCGACATGCCGGCCATGCCGAACAGATTGCCGCGGCCCGCCGACTCCTGCGCCGAAAGGCCGCCGAGGCTGAAGATGAACAGCAGGCCGGCAGCGAGATACGCGATCGTGACTAATGTCTCAGGCACTTGACTCGAGGTCTCTAGTCTCTGTGATCTCTGTGGCTAAACATCCGCAGCATGCGTTGCGTGACGAGGAAGCCGCCGGCAATGTTGATGGTCGCCAGCAGGATGGCGGCAGCGCCCAGCACCACGATCGGCGAGCCCGGCGGGCCGCTGACCTGCAGCATGCCGCCGATGACAATGATGCCGCTGATCGCATTGGTCACGCTCATCAGCGGCGTGTGGAGCGCCGGCGTCACGTTCCACACCACTTGCCAGCCGACGATGCACGCCAGCGCAAACACGGTGAGGTGCGACAGGAAATCCGGCGGCGCGACCAGACCCAGGCCGATCAAGGCGACAGCGGAGACGACCGCGAAAATCGGACCGGCGACGCTCGATTTCCTTTCAACCGGGGCCGCTACTGCGGGGGCAGGTGTTCGCGCCGGCGCGGATTTGGGATCCGGAGGCAGTGCGGCCGGAGGACGTTGCGGTGGCGGCCACAGCAACTCACCGTTGCGCAGCACCAGCGCGCCGCGTACCACTTCGTCGGCGAGGTCGAGATGGAAGTGGCTGGCGCCGCCGAGATCGGCCAGCAGGTGCGTCAGGTTGTTGCCGAACAGCAAGCTCGCGGTAGGCGCTAACCGGCTGGGCAGGTCGGTATAGCCAAGAATGTGCACGCCGTGGCGCTCGACGACCTTGCCCGGTTCCGTCAACGCGCAGTTGCCGCCGTTCTCCGCGGCCAGGTCGACGATCACCGATCCCTTCTTCATCGACTTGACCATCTCTTCAGTGATCAGAATCGGCGCCGGGCGGTTTGGAATCAGCGCGGTGGTGATGATGATGTCGACGTCCTTCGCCTGCGCCGCGAACATCTCCATTTCGGCTTTGATGAACGCCGGGCTCATCTCCTTCGCATACCCGCCGGCGCCTTCACCCTCTTCATGGACGTTGAGCTCGATGAACTCGGCGCCCATGCTCTTCACCTGCTCCTTCACCGTCGGCCGCGTATCGAAGGCGCGGACGATCGCGCCCATCCCGCGCGCCGCGCCGATTGCGGCGAGGCCCGCGACGCCCGCGCCTATGACCAGCACTTTTGCCGGCGGCACCCGTCCGGCGGCGGTCATCTGTCCGGTGAAGAAACGGCCGTAGTAACTCGCGGCTTCAACCACCGCGCGATAGCCGGCGATGTTGGCCATCGACGACAACGCGTCCATCTTCTGCGCGCGCGTGATGCGGGGAATCTGATCGATGGCGATCGCCGTCGCCTTGCGCGCCGCCAGCTTGTCGACGATGTCCTTGTTCTTGCCGGGGTAGAGGAACGAGATCACGGTGCCGCCTTCGCGGATCAGGTCGGCTTCATGCACGTTGAGCTGAGGGTGCAACGACGGCGGCTGTACCTTGAGCACGATGTCGCCCGTCTGCCAGACCTCGCGTGGTCCCGGCACGATCAGCGCGCCGGCCGCGACGTAGTCGTCGTCGCCAAACGATGCCGCGCCGCCGGCGTCGTGTTCGACGGCCACGGTGAACCCCATCTTGATCAACCGGGCGACGTTTTCAGGCGTGACCGCGACCCGGCGTTCGCCGGGCCGGCATTCTCTCGGAACGGCGAGCTTCATGCAGCGCGCTGATTATATGCAAGCTTCAAGCGGAATTCGCGCTGCAGCAAGATCAGGTTGACCGTCATCTGCAGGAACACCGCCACGACACCGACATACCAGATCCACGTCAGGTGGAAGCCCGCGACGCGCGACAGCAGGATTGCCGGGATGATGCTGACGAACAGGCGCAGGGCCGACGTTGCCAGCGACGGGATGGTGTTCCCCATCGCCTGGAACATGCTCGACGATACGAACGTGATGCCGGACCCGACGAACGTGATCGCGATGATACGCAGGTATTCGACCCCCACGGCCACCACCGCCGCTTCCTGCGAGAAGACCCGCATCAGCTGCGGCGCGAAGATGGCAATCACCGTCGCGGCGATCAACATCGCCCCGGCCGCCATGCTGGCGGCGGCTTTGAACGCGGCCCGCACGCGTTCGCCCTTGTGCGCGGCAAAGTTCTGTCCGGCGACCGGCGCCACCGCGAAGCCGAGCGCCACCACCGGCAGGAATGCCGACTGCACGATGCGCAAGCCAATCGTGAATCCGCCCTGCGCGGCCGAGCCGAAAGGCTTGGTGATGGCGTAGATCACGGCCATGTAGATGCCCATCAGCGCGAACTCGGCGCCCGCCGGCAGGCCGATCTTCAGCATGTCCCACCACACGCGGAGCTGCGGCGCCCAGCTGCGGAAGTGGAAGCGCAGGTAGGCTTTCGCGTCGATGAAATAGATCGAGATCCACGCCACGCCGACGACAATCGCCAGCAGCGTCGCCAGCGCCGCGCCGCTGACGCCCATCTGCGGAAACGGTCCCCAGCCGAAGATCAGGAACGGCGCGAGAATCAGGTTGACGATCACCGTGCCGGTCTGCACATACATACCCGGCTTGAAGTTGCCGGTGCCGCGCAACGCCGCTCCCATGGCCACCATCGCAAACTGCAGCGCCATCGCTGGAATGAACCAGAGCAGGAATTGCTCGGTGGCAATGCGCATGCCTTCAGTTGAGCTCTGGGTCGCGGCGTATTGGTGGCGGAAGGCCATGGCCACTGCGAGGAACAGCAGCCCGACCACCATCGACAGCACCTATGACTGGTTGAAGAGGAAGATCGCGCGCGCCTGCTCCTTGCGGCCCGACGCATGCGACACCAGCGTGGTGGCGCCGACGCTGAGCACCTGCGTGATCGCGATCACGATGAACGACAGGTTGCCGGCGAGCCCGACCGCCGCGATGGCATCGGTGCCAAGCCGGCCCATCCAGAACAAATCGACCAAAACGTACAGCGTCTGGAAGATCATGCTCACGAGCATGAAGCTCGTGGTCTTGAGCAGATGAGTTGTGAGGGAACCTGTCGTGAGGTCCTGCATACGACAGTGTAGCTGAACAATTCATCGCGGCCGTGTGAGAATCAACCGCGCGACCGAAGGTCGCGCAGGAAACCGATGCTGAGAGATCTGCAAACCGTCCTCGCGTGGCTGCCGGCGCAACTGCGCTGGCGATGGGCGATGCTCGTGCCGTTGGCCGCGCTCGCGGCGGCGTTCGAAGCCGCCGGCGCCCTTGCCGTGTTCGGGCTGCTGCGCCTCGTCGTCGATCCGGTGCAGGTGCAAACCGCGCCTGTGGTGTCGCAGTTGTGGCGCACCGCGTCGAGCGGTGACGTGGTTGTCGACGAGCGCACCATCGTTGCCGTGCTCGCTCTTGTCGTAGCGGTGTTCTATGTTGCGCGCGCGCTGTTCCTCGCCTGGTTCGAATGGGTGAAACAGGGCATCGTCTACGAGTCGGCCACCGTCGCGGCGGATCGCCTCCTCGCCCGATATCTGGCGGCTGACTACCTGTTCCACGTGCGCCGCCGATCGGCATCGCTGATCGAGCCGGTCGCGCGCACCTCCGACATCGCCTACGAGCTGGGCGCCGGATCCGCGATCAATATCCTTGCCGAAGTCGTGATCATGGCCGCGTTGGCCGCGGTCCTGATTGTGTCGGCGCCGCCCATCACCCTGGTGAGCCTCGCGATCGTGCTGGCGGTCGTCGCGGTGCCGATCATCCTGACGCGCCGCGCCTGGGAGCGTATTGGTGAAACGGAACGCGCCCAACAGCAGCAACAACTGCATTTGTTGCAGCAGAGCCTCGGCGCCATCAAGGACGTCAAGGTGACGGGCCGTCAACCGTTTTTCGAAGAGCGGTTCCGCACGCTGAAGCGCGAGCTGGGCGCCACCAAGCAACGGCGGCTCTGGTCGGCGAGTGTGGCCCGCCTCGGCGTCGAAGCCGCGTTGATCATCGCGATGCTCATCGTGGTGTTTCTGGTGCTGCGTGCCGATGTGGCCGGCAGCGAGATTGTCTCGGTATTGGCGCTGTTCGCCTATACGGGGTTTCGCGTCGTGCCGTCAGCGAACCGCATCATGTTGAACGCGGGCTACCTGCGTGAAGCGCACCCGTGGGTTCGCGCGATGGACGACGACATGCGCCGGTTGCGGCCGCCGGCGACGCACGCGTTCGAGCCGTCCCCGCCGATGCTGCGGTCGACGCTGGCCTGTGACCAGGTCACGTTCCGTTACGACGCTGCGCCGGTACCGGCGCTCGAAGACGTCACCTTCACCATCTCGCACGGCCAATCCGTCGGCGTCGTCGGGCCAACCGGCGCCGGCAAGAGCACCCTCGTCGATGTGCTGCTCGGCCTGCTCGCACCCACCAGCGGCCGGGTGCTGATCGACGGCGAGCCGCTCGAAGCCCGCGAACGCGCCTGGCAGCGGCAGATTGGCTACGTGCCGCAGGATGTGTACCTGCTCGACGACACGCTCCGCCGCAACATCGCGTTCGGCATTCCCGACGGCGCGATCGACGAGCACCGTCTCGCCCGTGCGGTTCGGCAGGCCAGGCTCGATGAGGTGGCCGCGGCGCTGCCCGAGCGGCTCGACACCGTGATCGGCGAAGACGGCGTGCGCTTGTCGGGCGGCCAGCGGCAGCGCGTCGCCATCGCGCGAGCCCTGTATCACGAACCGTCGGTGTTGGTGTTCGACGAGGCCACGGCGGCGCTCGACACGCAGACCGAACGCGAAGTGACGGAAGCCATTGCCGCCGCGCGCGGCACGCGCACGGTGATCGCCATCGCCCACCGCCTGATCACCGTCAAGGGGTGCGATCAGCTGATCTATCTGCGCGCCGGCCGGATCGCCGGCATCGGCACCTACCAGGAGCTGATGCGCGATCCCATCTTCCGTCAGCTCTCGTAGACACCGGCATCGAACCCGTTGACGATCGCGCGGACGCGGTGCATGAAGTGCTGCGTCGAAAAGCGATCGGCGCTGCGCAACACGCTCCGCAAGCGTTCTTGCTCGGCGGGATCGCCAAGCGTGCGCACGATCCTCTCAACCGCTTCGTCCTCGGTGTCGTACATCAGCGCCGGCTCGCGATCGACGATCTCCATCTGCCCGCCGCCCTTCGGCACCCAGATGATGCATCCGGCCCGCGCCAGTTCGGCGGGCGCCATGCCGAAGTGTTCTTCGCGCATGCCGTGAATGCCGTAGCGGCTGGCGGCCATCAGCGTTCCGAGCTCGTCGCGGCTGACATCGTGCCGGAAAGTGATCCACGCTCCGAGCGACTGCGCCAAATCCTGCAGGCGTTCGCGATACGCGCGGGCGTGCCGATCCGAAGTGCCGACGATCGTCAGCGTGACGTCGGGGACCTGTTCGCGAACGCGAGCGAGAATCCGCATCACGCGCTCGAACTCCTTTTCCGGCGACAGCCGCCCGATGCTCAGAAACGCGTTCGATCGCTCCGCCCACGGGGCACCGGGCGCCGGACCGGCCACCGGCGGATAGAGAGTCTGCGTCGTGACGCCGAGGAATCGGCTGACGCGATCGCCGGTCCAATCCGAGTTGACGAGCGTCAGGTTCTGCCGCAAGCGATCGATCGAGAAGCCCGCAATCCAGTCCGCCAATGCGTAGTAGGCCTTCAGCGGAGCCGCCGCCGCGTGATACCAACGCAGGTCCAGTTCGGGCCTGGGCCGCAGATACGTGGGGTAGTGGATGTACTGAATGCCGCGCCGGCCGTAGTCCGTTTCGTTGAACACGCCGAACACGACGTCGAAACCGTGACTCACCCGGCGTGTGTAGCGCATCAGCAGCGACAAGCGCATCAACGTCGCCGGCACCGGCAGCAGATCGGGAAGGACCCGCCACTGCCAGGGCACGACCATGGTTTCGAAGTCACCACGCTTGAGGTGCGTTCCAAAAAAGCGATTGATCGGCTCGATGTCGAGAGGCGTCCACGAGAGCAGCGTGACGCGATGCTCCGAAACCAATGCCTCCAGGACCCACGCCGCCACGCCGTTGCCGCCGCCGGGAGGCTGCATCGACGGCTGCACCAGAAGTACTCGTTTGCAGCGGTGCGCATTGGCGTGGGCCGCGCGCTCTGCAGCATTCATGGCGCGTCGACGCGCGCCGTGGCCAGCGCGAGCAGCGAAAGCAGCGCGGTGACGCAATACAGCATGATCACGGTTCGCCGCGCCGACCAGCCGAACGCAAGCAGTCGATGGTGAATGTGCTCGCGATCGGGCTTGGCCAGTTGACGCAGGATCGAAGCCAGAGACCGCCCGTTGGTCGGCTGCGCCAAGGTCCGGCGCACGAGCGTGGCAGCGGCATCGGTGATCGGCAGCGCAAAGATCAACAGCGGAACGGCGGCGGCGAGCGCGGTGGCGCCCTTCTGCCAGCCGGCGATGGCGGTGGCGGCGAGCAGGAAACCGGCGACGAGACTGCCGCTGTCGCCGAGGAAGATCGACGCGGGCTCGAAGTTGTAGACGAGAAAGCCAAGCATCGCGCCGACGAGCGCTGCCAGCACGACGGCTTCCGCGACGTGACCTCGGGCGATCAGGATCGCTCCGCACGCCGCACCGGCGAGCGCGGCGATGCCGGGCGCGAGCCCGTCCACGCCGTCGATCAGGTTGAATGCGTTGGTCAGGCCAACCAGCCAGACCATGGTGACCGGGTAGGCGAGCCAGCCAAGCGCAAAAGTGGTTCCGAGAATGGTGACGCGCTCGATCAGCGACCCCGACAGCATGAGTATGGCGGCCCCGGCGAATTCGATGGCCAACTTCGGCACCGGCCCGAGGCCGCGGACGTCGTCCACCAGCCCGACCGCGAAAATCAGCGCCGCGCCGGCCAGCAGCGGACCCAATTCGGGCCAAAGCGCGGTATTGTCGGCGATCGGACCGAACGCCTGCACGATCAGAACGGACAGCAGCGCCGCGGCGACCACCGCGACGCCGCCCAGGCGCGGCACCGATTGCGTATGAACCTTCCGGCCGCCTGGGGCGTCTACCAGTCCAAGCACGGTCGACCCCCGTCCAATCAGCGGGGTCAGGAACAGGGCCAGCGCGGCACTACTGAAGCCGAGTAACAGGTACAGCGTCAATGCGAACCGCAGTTATCGTAATCGGAGATCTGGGCCGCAGCCCGCGCATGCAGTATCACGCTGCCTCGCTGGCCGCAGCGGGATGCGACGTCGATCTGATCGGTCTCGAGGGCGCGCCGCCGGTGCCCGCTGTTGCCGGCAATCCTCGTGTTCGCATTCATCGTCTCCCGGACAGCGCGTTCGCCGGACGCACCAAGGGCGGCGTGCGCCGCTACGTGTGGGGATCGGCGTTTCGCGCGCTCGGACAGGCGGTGCGGTTGTTTGGCGTGCTGACGCGCATCCCGAAGCCGGATCTCATTCTCGTGCAGAATCCTCCTGCCGTTCCGGCGCTGTCGATCGCGTGGCTGTCCGCGCGTCTGCGCGGGTCCCGCTTCGTGATCGACTGGCACAACCTCTCGCACACGATTGCGGCGGTGAAGGTGGGCGAGCAGCATCGCGCGGTGAAGGCGGTGTCGCGGAGCGAACGGCGATGGGCGAAGCGCGCCGACGGTCACCTGGCTGTTTCCAGGGACCTCGCCGACTGGCTGGCGCGCAGTTATCGGGTGTCGCCGACCGTTGTCTACGATCGTCCCGCGGCGGAATTCGCCCGCCCTTCGTCCGCCTCGGCATCGGCACTTTGGGACCAGCTCGCGGCCGAGCATCATCTCGGCGCCGCTCGACCGCCGATCGTGGTGTGTCCAACGAGCTGGACGCCGGACGAAGATTTCGATCTGCTGCTCGAAGCGCTGGAGCGCGCGGAGCGTCAGCTGTTGAAGACGCAACCCGCAGGGGCTCAAACCCCGGGTGGCGACAAACCTTCAGGTGGCGACAAACTGTTAGGTTTGTCGATCCCCGATCTGGTTGTGTTCCTCACCGGTCGTGGACCGCTGCGCGAGACATTCGAACAACGCGCCGCGCGGCGCAATTTCAAAGCGATCGCGGTCAGGACCGCCTGGCTCGAACCCGCCGACTATCCGACGTTGATCGGCATGGCCGACCTCGGCCTCTGCCTGCATCAGTCCTCGTCTGGCCTCGACTTGCCGATGAAGCTGGCTGAACTCCGTGGCGCCGGCGTGCCGGTAGCCACTTACGACTACGCTCCGGTGCTCGGCGAAGTGATGACGACCGGCCGCGAGGGCGTCACGTTCCGTGATCCAGGCGAACTGGCCAATCTCTTTATTGGCGTCGCGGCGCGATCGACAGCGGAATCGCCACTCTCGAAAGCGCGAGCATGGCTGGCGCAAAACCCGCCGGAGCGCTGGGACCAGCAGTGGAACGCCACCGCGCGGAACGTGCTACTCGCGTAACGCCGCTGAAGGATCGATCGCCGTGGCGCGCCACGCCGGGATTGCCGCCGCGGCCGCGCCGACGATCAGCAACACCAGCGCCGTCACTCCGAGCGTGAGCGGATCGCGCGGACCCACCTCGAACAACTGGTTCTGGAGCAGCCGGGTGGTTCCGATCGCGCCCATCAGGCCGACCGCCAGTCCGGCGATCACCGGTTTGAGCCCGTGCGCGCTCATGAGACGGATCACGTCGCGGGCCGACGCGCCCAGCGCCATGCGCACGCCAATCTCACGGGTCCGTTGCGCCACCAGCCACGCAATCACGCTGTAAATGCCGAGCGCAGCCAGAATCAGCCCGGTGGCGGCCAGCAGCGTCATCAACAGCATGTTGAAACGCGCCTGCGCCATGATGCGCCGCAAGCCTTCATCGAGCGTCCAGATGCGAAACACCGGGAGCGTGCTATCGAGCGCCCTCACGGCGCCTCGAATCGCCGTCGTCATCGCCGCTACGTCGTCGCCTCGCGTCATGATCACGAGCGACCGTCCGGTCCACGTCCACGCCACATCCGGAATTTGGTTCAGCGGCAAGTAGAACTCGGGCCGCGCCGGCTGCGCCGGCCCGCGTGATTTCACGTCGGCAACCACGCCCACCACGGTCTTCCAGTGGGGTTTGCCTGGACCGCCTTCGCAACAGCTGATGCGCTTGCCGATCGGATTGTCGGCGCCGAACGCCGAACGTGCGAGCGTCTCGTTGATGATCATCACGAGCTCAGCCTGACGAATGTCGGCGTCCGTGAAGGTGCGGCCGGCGCGGAACGGCGTGTTGATTACCGAGAAATATTCCGGCGTCACGAAATGTGAAGTCGATTGAATCAGGTCACGCTGGCCGGTTCCCTCGGGAAGCAGGCCATTCGAGCCGCCGCCAGGAGTGAGCGGCGCCTGCGAATCGATCGCCGCCGCGCGCACGCCCGGGGAAGCCTGCACGCGCTCGAGTACTTGCCGGTAGGCCGCCCGCGCGGCATCCGGTGATCCGTATTGCGCCGCCGGCAGGGCAATACGGGCCGTCAGCACTCCACGATAGTCGAAACCGATTGGCTCCTGCCGCAGGTTGATTGAGCTGCGCACGAGCAGCGCCGCACCGGCGAGCACGGTCATCACGAGTGCGGCTTGTGCGCCAATCAACATCTGCCGCATCCATGGCTTCATCGCGCCGCTGAGCGCGCCTTTGCCGTCGCCGAGGTCCTCGGTGAAACTTTCCCGGCGACCCACCTGCCAGGCTGGCAACAGGCCCACCACCATCGCGCTGCCGAACACCAGCGCTGCGGCGGCCATCAACACGCTGCCGTTCAACGTCGTGGTCGTCAATCGCGGCACGCCCTCGGGAGCGAGACGGATGAGCACGGGCAGCGTCCACCACGCCACGATCAAGCCGGCGACACCGCCGAATGCAGCCAGCACCAGGCTTTCGGTGAGTACCTGCCGCACGATTCGGCCGCGGCCGGCGCCAATCGCAGCGCGGATGGCGAGCTCGCGCGATCGTGCGGCCAGTCTGGCGAGCAACAGGTTGGCAACATTTCCGCACGCAATCAGCAAGACCAGGCCAACGACGGCAAGCAGCAGCAACAGCCGCAGCCGGTAGTCGCCAACCAGGAACGTGCTCCACAACGTCACACCCGCGCCGCGCTCGCGGTTCATGAACGGCTGATCGGCGGCGAGGCTTTCGGCCACGCGCGCGAACTCGTCGTTGACCTGGGCGAGCGTGACGTCCGGCTTCATGCGCGCGTAGACGTCGAGATAGAACTCGTCGAACATCACGAGCTGTTCGGGTGTGAACCCGATCGGAATCCACGCCTCGGCGGCGTCGCCAACTTCGTCGTAGGCCGGCGGCATGATGCCGACAACGTCGTAGGGCTCGCCGTTCAGGCGGATCGTCCGTCCCACGATGCCGCGATCGGCGTTGAAGCGGCGGAGCCAAAGCCGATTGCTGAGCACCACGACATTGGTGCGCCCCGGTTGATCTTCATCCGGCGTGAAGACGCGACCGTGTGCGGGTGGGATGCCGAACAGCGGGAAGAAGTCGTGAGTGACCCTGCGGCCGACGATGCGCTCGGGTTGATCGCCGTCGGCAAGATTCAAACTCGTGCCGGCCGCCGCCGCGAATTGCGCGGTCGTGGTGAGCCGCTGGTCGAAGTAATTGAAGTTGCCAACCGACCAGCTACCGCGGTTGCCGCGCCACGTCGAGAATGCCAGCAGCACCCGATCGGGATCGGCGTAGGCATACGGTTTCAGAACCACCGCGTGCACTACGCTGAAGATCGCGGTGGTCGCTCCGAGACCGATCGCCAGCGTCAACACCGCGGCGAGCGTGAAACCAGGGTGAATGCGACACTGCCGGAGCGCGAACGCCAGGTCCTGTCTCACTTCGTCGAGCCATTCGCGGCGGGCCCAGGTGTCGTTGCGCCGACGGCCGATTCGCATCAACTCGGCCTCAACGCGACCGTCCTGCAGCCCGCGCCGAGCCCGGGCGCGCGCGTCGATCGGATCAACGCCCCGATCGATCAGCTCGCGCGTGCGCAGTTCCAGATGGTGCGCGAGCTCCTCCTGCACTTCCTGCTCGACGGGGACGCGCCAGATCAACGATCGAAGACGTCGGCGTAGTGCCATGGTCAACCTTTTCCGCCTCCGCGCCCGGAGGGCGCTTCGGCGAGACCTCGCCGAAGCTCGCCGGCATCCGCGCGAGCGAAGGCGGGGACGAGGATGCGATTCACCGCCGCCGCAAAGGCGGCCCAGGCCACGGTGTCGCTGGCCAGTTGTTGCCGTCCCATGCGGGTCAGCCGGTAGAACTTGGCGCGCCGCCCCAGCTCGGACGTGCCCCACTCGGCGTCCAGCCAGCCCCGTTTTTCCATCCGGTACAGGGCCGGATAGAGCGAACCCTCTTCGACGGTGAGCGCGCCGCCGCTGCCGACCTCGATCGCTTTACCGATGGCGTAGCCGTGCATCGCGCCGCCGGTGAGCGTCTTGAGAATCAGCACGTCGAGCGTGCCGTGGAGAAAATCGGCCGCCGGGGTGGCATACCTAGACATTCGAAGTATCAGACGGGCCAGGGTTCGAAAGAGTTGGTGCGCCGCCTAAAATAGCCTGCCCCGCCGAAGCCGGAGGCGAAGGCGGGTCGATTTTCGAACGGGCCGATCGTCGATACGGCAGGAGGACAGTTCGATGAAGACATTCGTCATGCTCTTGCACGACGCCGGAAGCTTCCCGGCCGACCTCAGCCCCGATCAGATCCAGGCCATCATCCAGCGGTACGTGGCGTGGCGGCAGAAGGTCCAGGCCGGTGGACGCAAGGTGGACGGCCACAAGCTCACCGACGGCCAGGGCCGCGTCATGCGAGGCGCCGGGCAAACCAAGGTTACCGACGGCCCCTACGCCGAGGCGCGCGAAGTCATCGGTGGCCTGTTCATCGTCGCCGCCAACAGCTATGAGGAGATGGTGGAGCTCAGCAAGGATTGCCCGCACCTCGACTTCGGCACTATCGAGATCCGTGAAGTCGATCCGACCTGAAATCGATCACCTCTTCCGCAGGCAGGCGGGCCAGATGGTCGCGACCTTGACGCGGGCGTTGGGCTCGCGTCATCTGGCGCTCGCTGAAGACGCCGTGCAGGATGCGCTCATCACCGCGCTGCAGCAGTGGCCCTTCCGCGGTGTGCCCGACAATCCCGACGCCTGGTTGTATCAGGTCGCGCGCAACCGCGCGCTCGATCGACTCCGTCACGGCCGCATCGTGACGAGCAAAGAACCCGACCTCGCTCGCGAGGCGGCGACAACCGAGCCGCCTGCCGCGGCGCCGCTGCTCAAAAGCGAATTGCCGCCGATGGACGACGACCAGCTCGGGTTGTTGTTTCTGACGTGCCACCCGTCACTCGCGGCTGATGCGCGCGTGGCTCTTGCCCTGAAGCTTGCCGGCGGTTTCAGCGTCGGCGAGATCGGACGGGCCTTCCTGGCTTCCGAGAGCACCATCGCGCAACGTCTCGTGCGCGCGAAACGATCGCTGCGGGACGCCGAGGTCGGTTTCGGCATGCCCCAGCCGCACGAATTGGCAGATCGGCTCGATTCGGTGATGGACGCGCTCTACCTGATGTTCAACGAGGGCTATGCGGCGACCTCCGGCGACGCGCTGGTTCGCGACGATGTGGCGTTCGAAGCCATTCGGCTGACCCGCTTGCTGGCGACACATCCGGCCACACAGGCCCCGCGGGTGTGGGCGCTGCTGGCGTTGATGCTCTTGCACGCGGCGCGGTTTCCGGGACGCGTCGACTCCGATGGGACGTTGTTCCTCCTGCGCGATCAGGATCGCGGCTCATGGGATCGCGCGCTGATCGCCGAAGGGCTGCTCGCGCTCGATCGCTCCGCCTCTGGCGAACAGGTGTCGGCGCTCCACCTCGAAGCCGGCATTGCCGCCTGCCATGCGGCCGCGCCCTCGTGGGATGAGACCGACTGGCCGCAGATTGTCGAGCTGTACGATGAGCTGCTCCGGCTCACGCAATCACCAGTGGTGGCCGTCAATCGCGCCGTTGCCGTCTCGCGCCTCGAGGGGCCATTGTCCGGTCTTGCCGCGCTCGACACGATCGAACAGGCGCGCGCCCTCGAGCGGTACGCGCTGCTGCCGGCGACGCAGGCGGAGCTGTGGCGTGAAGCCGGCGATCTCGATCGCGCCGTGGCCTGTTATCGCGCCGCGCTCGGATTGGCGCGGTCGTCGCCCGAACAGCGCTGGCTGACCTCGCGCTTGGCCCTTCTCGTATAATCGACGGTCTGGTGGAGTACCTGATCAAGCAGTACGCCCTCGAGCCCGGCGCGTGGGAGATCCAGTACATCGAGGAGTACTTCGGCGAGTTTCCCCGCCGTAAGACCGCGGCGGAGATCATCGACCGGCTGGACGATCGGGAGTTCCTGATTCTGATGGCCGAAGCACCGCTCCCCGATGACCCCAGCGGCGCGCTGGTGCCGGTCTCTTACAAAGTGGTGCACGAAATCCGCGCCAATGAAACCATTCCCAAGTTGCGCGATCTCGTCGGGCGCTTGAATGGATCGGTGAGGTTCGACGGCCGCCGCATCCTGTATCAATGGATTGGCGGCACTCGGCGCGATTGGCGCGGCCAGGGTCATTTCCGCGCGCTGACCGAAGAGTCGGAAGTGTGGGCGATGAGCGCCGGCTTCGAAGAGGTGGTGGTGAAGACCAAGAACCGCTACTACGACATGCGGGCGGTGCTGGCGCAGCTGCAGTTCAATGTCGTGAAGTACGAAACCCACCAGACGGACAACGCCGAATCGAAGGTCTACCTGAGCAAGCTGCTGCCGGCGGACCTGCCGAGGGGCCACCGCAGCATCCGGACGGTCGTGCACGCCGACTGAACCGGAGCCGTTCCGGGCCGCTTGCTCCGGACCTAATTGGTCGGATATGCTTGGTCTCCAAGTTGAGATTGATTCTCATCTTTAAGGACCAGGCAGAACCCGCATGTTGCAAGCATTCGTGATCACCCTTCGCGAAGGCCTCGAGGCCTTCCTCATCATCGCCATCAGCCTCGCGTATCTCCGCAAGAGCGGCCGCCGAGAGCTCATTCCGGCGGTGCATTGGGGCATCGGGTTGTCGGTGCTGCTCAGCATCGGCGCCGCCTATCTGTTCCAGCAGGCCTCGAACCAGGCGCTATGGGAGGGCATTCTGGCGCTCGTCGCCGCCGTCTCGGTGGCCACGCTGACCATTCACATGTGGCGCACTGCGAAGAAGATCAAGAGCGAGATCGAGGGCCAGCTCCGCCACTCGACGGAGATGACGGGGGCCGCCGCCTGGCTTGGGGTGTTCCTGTTTACGCTGTTGATGATCTCGCGCGAGGGGATGGAGACCGCGCTGCTGATGGGGACGCTGCTGACGCAGGTGCAGGCCGTGTCGATTATTGGTGGCGCCTTTGGCGGCACGCTCGCGGCCGCCGCGGTGGCGATGCTGTGGTCGCGCTACGGTCACCGCGTCAACCTCGCGCTGTTCTTCCAGGTCACGGCGATCTTCCTGCTGGTGTTCGTGGGCCAGCTGCTCATCTACGGCTTCCACGAGCTCACCGAGGCCAACCTGTTCCCCGGCAGCGAAGCGCTGCACTGGGCCACCGAACCGTACGGACCAGACGGCGTGTATGGCCAGTATTTGACCTACATGCTGGTGGCCTTGCCGCTCGGCTGGTTGTTGTTCGCGATGCTGACCGGCTCGAACCGCGGCGCCGCCCAGGCCGCTGCCCCCGGAAAGGCCGCGTAAAGGCTGCTAGGCTGTGGGGGTGAGTCAGCCCCCTATCAGTTCGACGTTGACGTGGCAGGGCGATCTCCGCTTTCGCGCCGTCACGGGTCCCAACGCGCTCATTCTCGATAGCGATAGCGAAGCCGGACCGTCGCCGCCGCAGACGGTGGCGATGGCGGTGGCCGGCTGCATGGCCATCGATGTCGCCGACATCGTGATGAGGACGCCATCGTCTCGTGGCGATGGAGGCGCGGATTGTCGGCGACCGCGCCGCCGATCCGCCGCAACGGTTCACGCGGTTTACGCTGCACTTCCACCTGACCAGCGACGCGCCCGCTCATGCCGTCGATCGCGCCATTCAGCTGTCGCGCGAGAAATACTGCTCCGTGTGGCACTCGCTGCGGCAGGACACGCTGCTCGAGACGACGTTCGAGGTGCATGCCCCGTAAAACCTATCTCGACTGGCTGCGCGGCATCGCCGTGATCGTGATGGTGCTCGCCCACGTCAGCGATGGCTGGACACGGCTCGAAGATCGCACCAGGTATCTCTACGGGCTGGTGGTGTTCATTGCCGGCTTTGCGGCTCCGCTGTTTCTGTTTCTGGCCGGCCTGACGCTGACGCTGTCAGCGTCGGCGCGGGCGGATACGGTGGGCCATCACGCCGCCGCCGCCACCGCACGCTGGCGGGCGCTGCAGATTTTCGCGCTCGCGTTTCTGTTCCGTCTGCAAGCGCAGCTGCTCGGCTGGGGACCGCTGATCAACTTCTTCAAGGTCGACATCCTGAACATCATGGGCCTGGCGATGCTGGCCGCGGCCGCTATCTGGGGCTGGTCGGCGAATCGCACCGTTCGCGTCGCCCTGTTTGCGGTGGCGACCGGCCTGACGGCGATGATCACGCCAATCGTGAGAGATTCGGCGATCGTGGCCGCGCTTCCCGACGGCATCGAGGCCTACATTCGTCCGGTCGCCGGCCGCACGGCGTTCGCGCTCTTCCCCTGGGCTGCCTTTCTGCTTGGCGGCACCATCGCCGGCGAGCTGATTCACGCGTCCCGCACCGAAGGCCAGGAGCGCCGCGTGCAGTGGGGTTTTTTCGGCGCCGGTGTCGCCGGCGGCACGATCGCATTCGCGCTGTCGTTCATGCCGTCGATCTACGCGAATGCAAACTTCTGGACGAGCTCGCCGACATTCTTTTTCATTCGACTGGGTCTGAACACCGCGCTGCTGTCGATCGCCTGGTGGATCGATCGTTTCCACGCGCTGGTGCGCCGTCGAGTGGCCGGCCTCGCCGCCGATGTGCCCGGCCGCGTGATCACCACCCTCGGCCGGTCGTCGCTATTCGTCTATTGGATTCACGTGGAAATGGTGTACGGCTCGATTGCGCTGCCACTGCGCCGCGCGCTGCCGCTCGAGCTGTCGCTCGTTGGCACCGTGTTGCTGTGCGCCTTGCTGTACGGAATCGTGCGTTGGAAGGATCGGCTGATGAGCGGCGTCACGCTGACGGGGCCGTTCCGCATTCTCAGCCCCGTGCTCAAGTAATCAGAACGCCATCAGGTACGTCATCTTGGCGATCACCGCGCGCGAGATGAGATCGCCGCTTCGCGAGTCGCGCCGCTCGTTGTAGACGAGATAAATGTCGCTCAGCGGGCGGTGGATGATATCGAGGCGCACGTTCGAGCTCCACTGACGCGTGTCGGTGTTGTACTGCATCAACGCATTCACGAACATCTTGGTGGTGAAGTAGACGTTGACGCGGCCAGTGACCAGGTGGGTCACGTAGGAGCCGGAGCCGAGGGCGATGTCGTTGATCTGATCGCTCAACGAGACGTTGAAATGCTGGTTCAGCCGCAGCGTGCCACCGATGGTGTAGTTGCGGCGGTAGCCGTCGTAGAAATCGCCCGAGCCGAACCGGAGGTTGGTCGAGAACCGCGCTGCGGAGTTGGAGTTCACCAGGATGAAGTGCTCCTTGAACTCGTAACGCCCGGGGTCGACGAAGATGTTGCGGCGGCTGTTGATGGTGAAGCGCTCGTCGATGACTTCGACATTCGGATTGGTGCCGATTTCGACGAACGTGCTGTTCTGGAACGTCACCGGCCAATGCCAGTCCATGTAGCGCGATTCGAGTCCGCCGCCGAGCCGGCGCGTGAAGTTCTCGAACTGGATATGCGGGAACGTCTCGCGCACCCACTTCTGGAAGCGGCGCGGGCGGAACCGGCCCCCCAGATAGAACTCGGAGTTGTCGACGCCGGTGCGCGGCACGAAGCCCATCTCGTCGTTGAAGCGGCTGCCAATGGTCTGGTACATGCCGCGCGCTTCCCACTTGTTGGTGCGCCAGCCCATCGAGCTCTTCGAGTACCAGCCGTCGCCCTCGCCGGGAACCCGCGCCGCCGGCGAATTACTCTTCGCCACCGCCATGTTCATGGTCAGGTCGCCGAGGAATCTGAAATTGGCGTCGGCGCCAAAGGCGCGGTTGTGATCCGAGCCGCCCGGATCCTTGTTGAGCATCATCACGCCGATGTCGGAATTGGCCAGGATGTCGCGTCGCAGCCGCAGCGCCGTGAAGTTCGTCGACGGGTTGAGATCCTTCTTCTGCTGCTGGATGTTCAGCGCGCCGACCGACCAGCCGCCGACCCGTCCGGTCATGCGCGATCCTGCCAGCAGCGGGATGGCATCGCCGCTTGCCGAGAGGCCGATCTGACGGCTGAAGAAAAAGATCATGTCCTGCGACTGGTTCTGGCGGCCGCCGCCGCCGCCACCGCCACCGCCGCCCCCGCCGCCGCCTCCGGTGTTGCCGGAGCCGAACTGGAAGACGCCGGAGTTCTCGAGGAAGAAGTCGCGCTTCTCGGGGAAGAACAGGTTGAACCGCGTCAGGTTGACCTGCTGCTCGTCGGCTTCAACCTGCGAAAAGTCGGTGTTGACGGTGAAGTCCCAGGTCAGCCCCGACGTGACGCCGTACTTCACATCGATGCCGGCGTCGTAATCCGAATCCAGATCCACGCCGGGCAGCTGGTTGAAGTTGCCCAGCGCGTACGGCTTGACGCGAATGTTCGCGCCGGGTCGTAGGCCCTGAAGGCCTTCATAGGTGCCCGCCATCGACACGCGCGACAACTGGTGAATGCGGCGAATCGGCGACCAGTACGAGTTCTCGTTGTGGCGGCGCAGCCGCCGCTGGAAATTGATGCCCCACGTCTGCAGCGCCTCGGGCCCGAACTTGAGCGTTTTGAACGGAATCTCGATCTCGGCGTACCAGCCGTCCTCGCCGATGCGCGTGGCGACGTCCCAGATGCCGTCCCAGTTCGAGTTCTGCTCGCGGCCCTCGTTGGACATCTGCGAGTCCCACTTCGCCCCGGCTGGGTTGATCGCAAACTGATAGCCGTTGCGCTCGTCCTTGAAGGTGTCGATGACCACCTGGAAGCCGTCGGCCGATCCGGTGTTGAAGTCCTTGCGCAACTCGTTCACGATGATCGCGCCGGGTTCCGGATCTTTCGCGAACACGCCGATATAGAGCGCGCGATCGTCGTAGAGCAGCTTGACCTCGGTGTCGTAGGTGGCCGCCTCGCCCTCGCGCGGATCGTTCTGCACGAAACTCGTCGCCAGCGGCGCCTGCGCCCACGACGGCTCGTCGAGCCGGCCATCGAGCGCAATCGGGCCCTGCGCCTGTGTCGCTTTCAACCGGCGCTCGTGACGCGCGGTGTCGTAATTGATCGAGCCGTTATCCGAATTCTGCGCCGCCGCGGCGAGGGGTGCCAGCAGCGAGGCGCACGCCAGGACAGAAACCAGTCGATTGGGCATTGACAGCCCACCATGGTCGCCTAAAACGACCGGATGCGTGTAACCGCTTGTAAAGAGCGGTCTTGCCGCGGCTACGGCCGCATTTTGGGCGTCACGCCGTCGTCTTCGGCTTCGACTACAATTCGCCGGCGCCGCCAGCGTCGGCGCCACCTGACTCTCAAGACGGAGACTTCTCGATGACAAGACTGTTTGCACTGGCCGCGCTCGTCTCGATCAGCGCGTTTGTTTCCCTCACCGCCGACACCCCGTTGACGCTGGCTCCGCTTGGCACGATCAAGAGCGGACCTCTGCGCGGCGAAGATCCTCGAATCGCCGAAATCAACGCCTACGACCACATCGGCAAACGGATCTATGTGGTCAATCCGTTTGGCGGCGTCCTGGACGTCATCGACGCGAGCGATCCGAACGCCCCGGTGCCCTCTGCGTCCGTCGACATCCTGGGCTCGTGTGCCGCCGCGTGGGGCAGCGCATGTCCAATTGTGCACGGCAGCGAGCCCAACAGTGTCGCCATTCGCGGGCCGATCCTCGCCGTGGCGCTTGCCAATGCCGTGCGCACCGACAACGGCCACGCCGTGTTCTTCTGGCTGCGCGGCAACGCCGCCCCGCTGTTTCTCGGGGCGATTGAGGCCGGCGCGTTGCCCGACATGATTACCTTCTCGGAAAGCGGCCGCTACGTGCTCGTCGCCAACGAGGGCGAGCCCAACCAGGCCTATTCGATCGATCCGCCAGGCACGGTGACCATCATCGATCTGCTGTGGCCGTTCGGCCGGCGCGGCGTCAGGCACGTGGGATTCGAAGCGTTCGACTCGCCGGCCGCGCGGGCCGCGCTCGAACAGGACGGCGTGCGCATCTTCGGCCCGAACGCCACCGTCGCTCAGGACCTCGAGCCGGAATACATCGCCGTGGACGGCGACACCGCCTACGTCACGCTTCAGGAGAACAATGCGGTGGCGATCATCGACATCGACCGCGCCAGGGTGGAGAAGATCGTCGGGTTGGGCCGAAAGAATCACGCGTTGACTGGCAACGCGCTCGACCCGAGCGACCAGGATGGCGGCATCAACATCGGCAATTGGCCGGTCGGTGGGCTGTATATGCCCGACGCGATTCACGCGTTCTCCGACCGCCACGGGCGTTCGTACCTGATCACCGCGAACGAAGGCGACGCGCGCGAGTACGCGGGCTTTGTTGAAGGTGTCCGCCTCGGTAACAGTGCCTACGTGCTCGATCCGCTGGCGTTTCCCAATGCCGCCGCTCTGAAGGCGAATACCGCTCTCGGACGTTTGAACGTGACCACGGCTAGCGGCGACACCGACGGCGACGGAGATTTCGATCGGATCGACACTTTTGGCGCGCGCTCGATCTCCATTCGCGACACGAGGGGCCGCCTGGTGTGGGACAGCGGCGATTTCTTCGAGCGACTTGTCGCCACGCTCGACGGCACACTCACGGTATTCAACACCACCAACACTGCCAACCAGCGTGACAACCGCAGCGACGACAAGGGTATCGAACCCGAGGCCGTGGTGGTCGGCAGGGTCAACGGCCGGCCGTATGCATTTGTTGGCCTCGAGCGCGACGGCGGCATTGTCGTTCTGGATTTGTCGGTCGGAGCCGCGCCCGTCGTGTCTGGCTACTTCACGAATCGCAAGTTGCCGCGCAATCCGGCGACCGGCGCGTTCCTTCCCTGCAACGACGTCAACGATTGCGGCGATCTCGGCCCCGAAGGGCTCACCTTCGTGCCGGCCTCGCAGAGTCCGACGGGCAAGGCACTATTGCTCGTCTCAAACGAGGTCAGCAGCACGACGACGATCTGGCAAGTGCAGTAATCGTGGGGGCCGGGCCCGTTCTTCGGGCCCGGCTCTGCCCGCCACCGGTAGAATCAGCGCATGCGAAGCCTGATTGCGCTGTTGGCCGTTATCTGCGTGACATTGCCGGCTTCCGCTCAGGAAGCGCGGCGGCGTTGGGAAATCCAGCGCCAGATCCGCCTCGACAAATTCGAACAGGTCCTGCCCAAGGCGATGCGCGACCACGGCATCGACATGTGGATCGTCGCCGTGAAGGAGAACCACTACGACCCGCTGTGGAACGATCTGGGGCGCGGCTACGTCTCGGGCATCGGCTACTACGTCTTCACCGATCGCGGCGGCGATCGCATCGAGCGGGCGGCGCTCGGCCCCAGCGGCTACATGCTCAATGAATCCGGCGCCTACGACATCATCGCGCCGGCCGCCACGCTGGCTGCGCACGTCAAGGCCCGCAACCCGAAACAGATCGGCCTGAACATGTCGGACGAGATCGGTCCCGCCGACGGTCTGTCGGTGACCATGCTCGCGCACTTGAAGAAAGCACTCGGCGACGTGTTCGCCGCTCGCTTCGTCTCGGCCGAGAGACTCGTCGCCGACTTCCGCTCCCATCGCGTCGCGTCGGAGATTGTCGCCTTCGGCGAAGCGGCCAACATCGCGATTCAGCTGACGGAGCGCGCGCTCTCGAACGAAGTCATCACCCCAGGCAAGACCACGCTCGAGGACGTGGCGTGGTGGATGCAGGATCGGCTGATCGATCGCGCACTTGGATCCGAGTTCGACATGCCGTCGGTCTACATCACCGGGCCGAAAGGGATCGAAGCCACCTCGAACCGCCGCATCATCCAGCCAGGCGACGTCATGATGATCGACTGGGGCGTGCAGCTGATGAACTTCGGCACCGACGTCAAACGCGTCGCCTACGTGCTCAGGCCCGGGGAGACGGCGCCGCCCAAGAGTATCCAGAATGCGTTCGACAAGGCGCTGGCAGTGCGCGATGTGCTGAAGAAGGCAATCAAGGTCGGCGTGCGCGCCGACGAGACGATGAAGGCAATGGACGCGGCACTGCGCGCCGCCGGGTTCGGCGTCATCGAATTCAACCGCCCCAACCAGGACGACAAGACAGACGTGGTCTACGGCTTCCATCCCGTGGGGAACACCGGCCACGACATCGGTCCGTCGCTGACGACGTGGCAGCCGCTGCAGACCACGTTCACCATGCATGACAATCACATGTTTTCGTTCGAGTACTTCGCCTACACACCGATCGCGGAATGGAACGGCGCGAAATTGCGCGTGCCGATCGAGGATGACGCGATCCTGACCGATGCGGGAATCCAGTTCCTGCATCCCGCGAACTATCGGTTGCTGGTGATCAAGTGACTCACCGTTTCGGCATCTTCGAGTTCGACCTCGATACCGGCGAACTGCGGAAGAACGGCCGCGCTGTGGCGCTCGAGCCGCAGCCGCGCAAGGCGCTGACGTTGCTGGTGGAGAAAGCCGGCGAGACCGTGAGCCGCGAGGAACTGAAGGCCGCGGTTTGGGGCCCGCAGACCCACGTCGACTTCGATCGCGGCCTCGCGTATTGCATTTCACAGGTGCGAACGGCGCTGAATGACAGCGCCGACAACCCGCGTTTCATTCAGACGATCCCGAAGCACGGCTTTCGCTTCATCGCGCCCGTCGCATCCGCCTCCGCTCGCGGGGATGCAAGCGAGCTCCGGCGAGACCTCGCCGAAGCGGCCTCCGGCCGCGAAGGCGGGCCTGCCGCACCCTTCAACCGCTGGGTCACGATTCCTCTCGTGGTGGCGCTCGCAGCCGTGACCGTTGGGGTCGTGGTTGAAACGCTCCGGCCGCCGGCAGACGCCGGGCGTGTGGTGATTGCCGTGTCGGTGTTCGACAACGAGACCGGCAACGCCGGGTTCGATCGCGCTGTCTCGGGACTCTCCGATCTCGTCGTCGAGCGCTTGACGAAGATCGATCCCGATCGTATTGCGGTGGTCGGCAATGCCGCCGTGTTGCGGCAGCCGCGCAACATCCGCAACCTCAAAACCGTGGCCCAGCAGATCGACGCCGACTACATGCTGCTTGGCCAGCTGCAGCGTGGCGAAAGCGGACTGCGGTTCATCACCCACTTCATCCGCCTCCGAGACGAGGCGCATCTCAAGGCCAACCGCCTGCCGGTGGCCGACGACACGCTGGCCGGGCTCGAGGCGGCGGTGGTCGAGGAGTTCGAGCGCGCGGTCCGCGAACATGTCCTCACCCGCGCCGGCAACTAGCTGAAACGAAACAGCTTAAATCCTGAAGCCGAACTTGGTTGCGTCAGGCAGCGGCCGCTTGCGATAACGGCGGCGCCCGCCCCCGCCAAGGCTACGGCGGGCAAGGAGGCTTGTGATGTCGTCGTCCCGTCGATCATTTCTCTCAGTCAGCGCGCTGTCTGCCCTCGGTGTTTCGGCCCTCGTCACGAAGGTGTGGGGTCAGCCCGCACCGGAGCTGCCGCCCGCGATTCGATCCGCCGATGCGTTTCCGCAGCAGGATCCCAACCTGGTGCGCGAGATCGTTGGCGCATCGCACGGCAACTTCGCGCGCGTCCGCGAGGCGGTTGAGAAGCAGCCGGCCCTGGCGTGCGCGTCCATGGATTGGGGATTCGGCGACTGGGAAACGTGTCTCGACGCCGCAGCGCACGTGGGCAACAAACCGATTGCAGACCTCCTGCTCGTGCACGGCGCGCGGCCGACCATCTTTTCCGCGGCGATGATGGGGCAGATCGACGCGGTGAAAGCCTTCATCGCCGCCCGGCCCGGCATCCAGAAAACGTACGGGCCGCACGGCATCACGTTGATGTCGCACGCGCGCGCCGGCGGCGCGGATGCCGCGGCGGTTGTCGAATACCTGAAAGGCCTCGGCGATGCCGACGTCCCGTTGCCATCGACCACGATTGCGCCTGCCGACCGCGACGCGCTCGTTGGCAAATACGTCTACGGTCCAGGTCCGCGCGACTACTTCATGGTTGACGTGCAGCGCGATCAGCTCGGATTCGATCGTCCGGCGGCGCCGACGCGGCGACTCCTGATTCACACCGGTAACCTGGTGTTTTTCCCGACTGGAGTCCCGTCCGTGAAGATCGCCTTCTCGAAAGACGGCAAGCAGCTGACGATCGCCGATCCGGTGGTGACGGTGACAGGCCGGCGGGCCTGACTATTTCAGATGGCAGAAGTGAGATTGCAGATTTATTGTCTGAATCAAGAATAAATCTGCAATCTACAATCTGAGATCTGAAATGTTGGAAGCCCTGCTGTTCTGGCTGGTCGTTTCGTTCCTCATCGCCATCGTCGTGGGCGTGGCGGCGTACTTCGTCACGCGATGGATGTTCATGCGTGCCGCCGAACGGATGGCGCGGATCGTCGATCGCAGCGTGGGCGGCCCGGCCGCTGACGCGCTGACCCGGATCGCCCGGTTCGCGCAGGCGCGGGGCATCGGGCTCGACGACGCGAACCGGTTGTTTGGCGTGAACATCGATCGCCTGGCCAGGATCATGGACAGTGCGATCAAGTTGCCGATCATCGGCCGCGTCGGTCTCGACGCGGTCCTCGATCTCATCCCGGTATTTGGCAACTTCGCGGGCGCCGCGGTGTCGCTGACGCTGATTGCGCGGGCGCTTCAGTTCGGCCCGCCGCCGTCGTTGATCTCGAGGATGCTGTCGAACGTGCTGGTCGACATCATCCTTGGCGGGATCCCGCTGATTGGCCCACTCGCCGACATCTGGTGGAAGGCGAACGACAAGAATGCCGAGCTAATGCGCGCATTCCTGTCGTCCAAATCCTGACGGCTGAGCCGCCGTCGAGGTCTTTGGAGCGGCGGCGGCACCCAGGTCGTTCCAGAACAGCAGCGCGTTGAACACCATGCCGTGCTCGCCGAAGGTCTGCCAGCGGTAGATCGGATTGTTCGCGTACAGAAGAACGCGGCCTTTGCCGGCCGGCGCATCCACCACCATCGGCCGATTGCGGATCTGATCCGGGTTGCGCATCAGGCCGCTGAGGACACCGGCGTCCCCGCCGGTAAAGCGCGCGATTACTTGCGGCCGCTCTGGTGAGGTGCCGGCAAACTGTTCGAATCCCGCCGGCGGCCCCGCCTGCAGCAACGGACCGCCGTTGAAACGGACCGGCAGCGTCTTCTGGCTGTAGCCGTACATCACAGGATGTGCCGGCAGCAGAATCTCACTCTGGACGTACGGACCCGGCGCATAGAAACCGGGCGCGGGATTTTGCGCGTCAACGCCCTTCGCGATGCCGAACTCGGCCGGGAATGCGCTCGACACACCGAACGTCATCAGCACGCCGCCGTCTTCCACGAACTTCTGGATCTCCGCGGCGCCCTGAAGGCCCATTCCGCCCCGCACATCATCCGTTTCCGCGTACCAGCCGAACGACTTGAACTTGTCGTTCTTCCTGTATGGCAACGGCCTCGACAGTTTCGGCTGCTCGTAGACGATCGACTTGCCGTTCTGCGTCTGGTGCGGCATCAGGATCACGTCGTACTTCGCGCGCAGGTTCGCGCCCGCTTGCACGTGATCCTTGTGAATGAGCTCAAACGGAATGCCGAACCGATCGAAGGCCAGGCGGACCCACCCGACCTTCTCGGTGTTCGCCCAGGTGGTGTAAATCGCCAGGCGCGGCAGATCGAGATCGACGCTCTCGACCGATGGCGGCTGCGCTGCGGCAACCGCAACCAGACCGAGCTCCGCTATCTCCCGGCGCGCGCGGTCGGAGGCTGGCAGGATGAATGAGCCGGCCGGGAAATCGTCGTTGCCGACCTTGAACGACGCTTTGGCTCCCTTGATCGCCACCTCCTTCAGCCGATGGCGCAGCGTGATCAGTCCCAGCGCGCCGTTGTGCTTCACGACGAGCGTGTCGCCGGCGCCGGATACCGCGCCCGCTGTGGTGACGTTCGTCGTCAACATTGTCACGGGCGCATCGAGAATCGACTTGTCCTCGATGGTTTTCACCTCGATGTTGTTCGCCAGCCCCATCGTCCAGGCGCTGTCGTCGTAAGTGTTCAACGCCGCATCGGGGTAGGTCTGCTTTTCAAGCAGCGTCTTCGCCAGCGGTCCGTACGGCTGGTTGAGCTTGACGACGTACGATCCGGCGGGGAAGGTCCCTTCCTTCACTGTGATCGCTGCGTTTGCCCGATGCACTTCGATGGCCTGCACGCGCAGCAGATTCGCGACGCGATCGGCGCGGCTCTGATCGGTGTGACCGGCCGCAATCACGAACGCGTGCGGCGCCTTCTCTTGTCCTCGCTTCACCGCGTTGGCGGACTTCTTGTAGAAATTCTCGACCACCATCGATGGAAACTTCGACGTCAGCTCGAGCGCGGTGAGCAAACCAGTCTGCGCGTAATTGATCGAGTTGCGAATGGACCAGTCCACTTCGCCCGCCGCGGCGGGATTTGGCCGGTACCATTGGCGTGTCAACTGGTTTCCCTGCAGGCGCGCCTTCTTGGTGTTGGCCCCGCCCTGATTGAACACTTCGTACATCCGCAGCATGCCGTTGTGATTGGCGGCGGCGAATCCGAGATAACCGGGCGACCACATGTCGACGAACCCGAAGTGCCACACGCCCGGCATGCCGTAGGACGTCAGCTTGTTGACTTCGTAGGTCGCGAAGAAGGGCAGCTCGGTGTAGAGGATCGGATCGAGATTCGCGTTCTGCGGCGGCTGACCGCTGAAGGTGTAGAGCAGCGTCTGCGCTTCGTGCACGTCGTGCCAGATCGGCGGCACCCAGTTGAGATACCAGTTCAAGTGCGCGCGCAGTGAGTCCACGCCATAGTTGATGTCGCGGTTGTTGTCGTGGAACACGTACTTGCCCCAGTACGGCGGCCCGCCAAAGTTCTCGCCGCCGTCGTACTGTTCGTCGATCTTGTAGGCGTAATACCAGTCCACATAGCGGTCGCGGCCGTCCAAGTCGGTGGCGCCCGTGATGCTGACGATCACGTTGTCGCGAATCTGCTGGATGTACGGCTCGTCGCTCACGGCGAGCCGGTAGGCGAGCTCAATCACAGCTTCCGGCGGATTCGTCTCGCCGCTGTGCAGCCCGGCGGTGATGTGATAGTGCGGTTTCGTCGCGGCGATGAGTTGCCTGGCCTGCGCGTCCGTGAGCCCGCGGGGGTCGGCGAGTCTCTTCAGATTCTGTCGATTGGTCTCGAGGCTCTTGATGTTGGCCTCGGATGAGACATATGCGACCATGATGTCGCGGCCTTCTTCGGTCTTGCCAATCACCTCGGTCTTGAAACGCTGCGGCAGCGCCTTTTCAAGCGCGCGGAAATAGCGCTGCTGATCGGCAACGTAGGTCAGCTTCTTCTCGGTGCCGATGTGATACCCGAGGACGTCCTTCGGAGTCGGCACGCCGCTTTTTCGGGGCAGATTGTCGACGAGCGGCGAGAGGAACTCTGGTTTGGTCGTCGCTTTCTTCACGAACTCGGCGAAGTCCGGATCGTTGACCGATGTGCCTGCCGCGGGCTTCTGGGCCGTAGTAACTGCCGAGCTAGAAATTAGGGCAAATGCGAGAAGCAGCCAGGAGAGGCGCAACTTTTTGGTCATCGATCTAAATCCTTTTGTCTGTGCGTGTTACAGGATTCTACGCGACTGGGATTGTTTCCTGACGGCCGCGATTTTGGGCAAAAACCGTTGAGCGTAAACCGCCGCAAACGATAGAATCCGACTCTTTGGTGGAGCCCATCCACCCTCAAACGGACTCATATGATTAGCGTCGCCGCCATCCGGATGCAGCAATTCGGGGTGCAATTCTATCAGGCCTCTCTGACCGCCAGTGACATCGACAAACTCGTCCGGTTCGAAGTGCTGAGTTACCAGGATCAAGGCCAGCAGGGCGTGCGCGGCAAGAAAAAGGGCGGCCCACAGTCGAAAATCAACTGGGATTTGCTCGAACGCCGCATCGCGTCGAACGAAAAGGCGTATCAGCGCCAGATCATCCGCAAAAAGATCGACGAACTCGTCGCCTACTACGAGCAGTGCCGCCAGGCGCGCGACCTGCCGTCGATTCCGGGCGCGGTGATCATCTCGTGCGATGAGAAGCTGGCATTCGAGGCGACCGAAAGCGGCGCCTGGGTCGGCCGCTTGAAAGTGCCAGAGCGGGAAGGCATCCTTCGCGCCATCGACGGCCAGCACCGCCTGCTCGCGCTGCACGCCGATATCGATCGGTTCGGCGACGAACCGTTCACGGTTCCGGCGATCATCTTCGACCGAGTACCCGAGGATCACATCGTCCAGATGTTCGTGACGATTAACGCCAAGCACACCCGTCTCAACGCGTCGCACCTGGTTTCGCTCTCGGGCCGGCAGCTCTATCGCGATGAAGCGCTGGCCGCGGCGCACGACGTGGTGCGCGCGCTCAACGATCGCGACGAGTCGCCGCTGTTTGGCGAGATCAAGCTGCTTGGCGTGGGCAAGGGCCGTGTTGGCCAGGCGCCGCTCGCGCAGGAGTTGAAGAAGCTGTTTGCTGACGAGGCCGCACTCGGCGGCGCGCGCAAGAGCGATCAGTTCCGCGAAGAGGCCAAGAAGTTCTTCGTCAACTACTTCAAGCAGATTGCCAGCATCTTCGAATCCGCCTGGAACGGCCGCAAGTACAGCGTCAAGTCGGCCACCGCCCTGCGCTCCTTCATTCGCGTGGCGCCCGATGTGATCCAGAAGATCGACCAGCATCACGCCGATCGCACCGACTATCGTGCTATCGGCCGCGTCATCTCGCCGTGGGGCCGCCGCATTGGCGCGCTGCGTTTCGAGACGGACGGCGCATGGAAGCGCCAGGGGACGACCGTCGATAACCTGACCAAGGAGCTGCGCCTCGCCCTGCAGTATCCGGAAGGCACATCGAGCTAGAGTCACCAAAAATGTGATCGCCGCCCCCAAATCCGTATCCGACGAGCGGATTAAAGGGGGCGAGATCAGCGAAAACAGGCACGTTTCCCCGTGGCACGGACCTTGGAACTATCGTAACCGTCGCCAGTCTGTTTACTGTGGCACTAGTGCTGCAGTAGCTGGGGGGAGCCAGGTTGGCGGCAACTTTTGGGCGGCGGACCAGTATCCGGTTCGCCGCCCTTAGTCTTTCTGACAGGTTTTTTCTCGGACCACAGGGCACCCTACGCACCCTTTCGCACGCTGGCACCAAGTTTGATTTACCATCCTTTCAAACAGAAAGGGTTCGATATGGTGCGCGGACAACTCCCTCTACCGGAGACCATTGGACGGTTTCAGATTCAGGCCGTGCTCGGGCGCGGCGGCATGGGCGAGGTCTACAAAGCATTCGACCCCACGCTGCAGCGCGTCGTTGCCGTCAAGACCATCCGGCCCGACATCGATCGACCCGAATATCTCGAGCGCATGATGCGCGAGGCTCAGGCCTGCGCCCGGCTCTCGCATCCAAACATCGTCACGATTTTCGAGGCCGGCAAGGCCGAGGGCGTGGTCTACATCGCCATGGAGTTCCTCGAGGGCGAGAACCTCGCTCAGCGGCTCGAGACGCGGGGGCTGTCGTTCGAAGACAAGCTGCGCACGCTGATCAAGGTGCTCGAGGCGCTGCAACACGCGCACGGCCTTGACGTGGTGCATCGCGACATCAAGCCGAGCAACATTCACGTGATGCCGGACGGCACCATCAAGCTAATGGACTTCGGCCTCGCTCGCGTCCTCACCGCCGACACGCTGACCGCCTCGGGAAACGTGCTGGGCACCCCGCATTACGCGTCCCCGGAACAACTGAAAGGCGAGACGATCGACCGCCGCACCGACATCTATTCCGTCGGCGTGATGGCCTACGAGATGCTCGCGGGCCGGCGCCCGTTCGAGCCCGACAACGACACGATTTCTTCGGTGATCATCAAGGTGATCAGCG
>Ga0187893_10001865_pt1 | contig 48260 bp, 44 predicted proteins | sample MA1701074metaG_FD_139574 | JGI IMG/M metagenome (GOLD analysis project Ga0187893, IMG submission 139574) | White microbial mat communities from a basaltic lava cave in the Kipuka Kanohina Cave System on the Island of Hawaii, USA - MA170107-4 metaG ... | reverse complement strand
CCGCGATCGCGAGCCGGAGCGGCGGGCGCCACTTCACCGCTCGGAGCTCGGCCGACCTCGCCGCCGTGTACGAGGCGATCGACCGGCTCGAGCGGGTGGAGAAGCCGGGGCGCCTGCCGCCGGCCGGACGCCCGGAGCCGGAGCCCGCGCTCGCGGCGGCGGGCGGCCTGCTCCTCGTCGAGATCCTCCTCGCGCGCGTCCTGCTGCGGCGGATCCCGTGACGAGCGCGTTCGTCCACTCCGACCTGCTCCTCCCGCTCCTCGGCGCCCTCGCCGCGCTGGCGCTCCTCGCGACCGCGGCCACCTGGCGCGCGCGCCGGTCCCTCGACCGGCTCGGCGCCGGCGCGCTCGCCGCGGGCGGGTGGCGCGATGCCGCGCTCGTCGCGGCGCTCCTGCTGCTTGCGTTCGCCTGGCTCGGGCCGCGCTTCGGCACGCGCCTCGTGGACGTGCCGGGCGACGGGATCGACGTGGTCGTGCTGCTCGACGTGTCGCGCAGCATGGACGCCACCGACACGCCGCCGAGCCGGCTCGTGCGCGCGCGCGAGGCCGCGCGCGAGCTGCTCCTCGCGCTCGGGCCGGGCGACCGCGCCGCGCTCGCGGCCTACGCGGGCCACGGCGCGCTCCTCACGCCGCTCACCTCCGACGCCGCGGCGCTCGTCGAGATGCTCTCCGCGCTCGACACCGAGCTGATGAGCGACCGCGGCTCGCGCTTCGCGCGGGGCGTCGCGGCGGCGCTCGGCGCCTTCGAGCGGGGGAGCCTGCGGCCGGGCGTGGTGATCGCCCTCGGCGACGGGGAGAACGCGCACGTCGGCACCGATGCGGACCTCGCGGCCGTGGCGGGCGCGGGGCTCCGCGTCGTCGCCGGCGCGATCGGGAGCGACACGGGCACCGTGCTCGCGGGCGCGGCCGGGCCGCTCCGCGAACCGAGCGGCGCGATCGTCGTCACGCGCCGCGAGACACAGGACTTCGCGCGCTTCGCCGACGCCACGGGCGGGGCCGTGCTCCTCGCCGACGCGTGGGGCGCGCTCGACAGCAGCGCGCTCCTCACTGCCGCGCGCCGCGGCCTCGAACCCGGACCGGGCGGGAGCCTCCGCCGCGAGATGCCGGTGACGCACACCGCGCTCCCCGCCACGCTCGCCTTCGTGCTCCTGCTCGCCGAGCTGCTCGCGCACGACCCCGTCGCCCGAGCCGCGCGCGCGAGGCTCGGGCGCGCGCGGCTCCCCGCGCTCGCCGCCCTCGCGGCGCTCGCGCTCGGCGCCGCCGCGACGCCCGAGCTCGCCGCGCTGGAGGCGCACGTGCGGCGGCACCCCGACGACGCACGCGCGCTCATCGCACTCGGCGTCGCGCGCGCCGAGGCAGGCGATCCCGCCGAGGCGGCGCGCGCGTTCGCGGCGGCGGCGGTCCGCGCGCGCGCGCCCGAGGACGTCGCGCTCGCGAGCTACGACCTCGGCGTGGCGCTCCTCGAGGCCGGCGACTTCGAGGCCGCGCGCGACGCGTTCTTCGACGCCATCGCACTCGCGCCGGACGACGAGGCGGCGAAGTTCAACCTGGAGTGGGCGCTCCGCGCGCTCTCGGCGGCGCCGCCGCCGCCCGAGGCGGGCGAGCCTTCCGGCGAGCCGCCGCCGGAGGGCGAGGAGCGCGAAGACGAGGCGGAGGCGCCGGCGCCGCTCCCCGAGGACGCCCCCCAGCCGGAGCCCGCGCCGGCGGAGGCGGGCAACTCCCTCCCGCGCCACGCCGAGCTCACGCCCGAGGACGTCGCGCGCTGGCTCGACGCCGTGCCGGATCGGCCGCTCCCCGCCTTCCGCGCGTCCGTCGAGGAGGCCCCGGGCCCGAGAAGCGGCCCGCAGTGGTGAGCCCGCGAGCGGGGAGTCTCCTCGCGCTCGCCTGCGCCGCGGCGCTCCCGGCCCACGCCGAGCCGCCGCTCTGCCGCGCGCGCCTCGTGCTCGAGCCGGCCGAGGCATTCGTCGGCCAGCCCGTGCTCCACAAGGTCGAGATCGAGCAGCGCCGCGACGTGCTCGACCTTCGCTGGGAGGAGAGCCTCTCGTTCCCGGCGTTCCGCGCGGAGTGGATCCCGGGCACGGCGGGGCCCGGCGCGTCCGAGGCGACGGTTCGCGTGGAAGAGCGCCGCGTGCTCTTCCCCGCGCGCACCGGGCGCCTCGCGCTGCCCGGAGCGCGCCTCCTCTGCGAGAGCGCCGGCCGCGTCGAGCGGGTGGAGATCGCGCCGGCGGAGCTCGTCGCGAAGGAGCCGCCGCGCGCGGGGCGCCCCGCCGGCTGGGCGGGCCTGATCGGTCCCGTCGAGGTCACGACGTACGCGACACCGGACCGTGTCGCCCTCGGCGAGAGCGTCTCGATCTCGGTGATCGTGCGCGGCGAGACGAACGTGTGGGCGGCGCCCGCGCCCTTCGCCGGCGCATTCGAGCCGGCGGTCGCGGAGCTCTTCGACCGTCCTCCCGAGCTGGCGCGCGACAGCGGGCGCGGGCTCGAGCTCCGGCAGTACTACGCCTTCGACCTGGTGCCGCGCCGCGCGGGAGCCCTGACCATCCCGGCGGTCCGCGTGGCCTACTTCGACCCAGGGAAGCAAAGCTTCGCAGAGGCGCGCGCGCCCGAGCTCGTACTCCAGGTGGCCGCGCGCGCGGAGGCCCCGGCGCCGATCGCGGAGGACTCCGTTCCCAGCGCGGCCGCAGAGCCGGGCCCGAGCCGGCTCGCGCTCGCTGCGCTCGCCGGGCTCGGCGGGGCTCTCGCCCTCGCCGTGTTCGCACGCCGCGGGCTCCACGCCCTGCGCGCGGCGCGCGCGCTCCGCGCGCCCGCGCGCGAGGCGCACGCTTCGCTCCGTGCGGCGCTCGCCACCGGTGGCGCCGTGGCGGCCGCGGCCGCCGCGGCGCGCGCGCTCCGCCTCGCGCTCGAGGCGGACGCTCCGGGCGCGCGCCAGCGCACGGTCGAGGAGCTCGCTCTCGGCGCGCGCGGCGACGACGCTCGCGCGCGCGTCGCGCTCCTCGCGCGGCTCGAGGCAGCGCGCTACGCGGAGCGCTCGAGCGAGCTCCACGCGGAGCGCTCGAGCGAGCTCCTCGCGCTCGCGCGCGACGCCGAGGCGCTCCTCTCCCGCTAACATCGGCCGCATGCCGGAGTTCCGCTTCCAGGAGCTGTTCGAGCTCGCGCCCGACAAGACCGCGTACCGCCGCATCGGCGACGCGTCCCTCGTAGGGACGGAGAAGCTCGGCGGGCGCGAGATCCTCCGCGTCGCGCCCGAGGCGCTCCGCCTCCTCGCGGCCGAGGCGATGCGCGACGTCTCGCACCTCTTCCGGCCGGGCCACCTGACGCAGCTCCGAGCCATTCTCCAGGATCACGAGGCCTCCGAGAACGACCGCTTCGTGGCGCTCGAGATGCTGAAGAACGCGAACGTGTCCGCGGGCATGGTGCTGCCCTCGTGCCAGGACACGGGCACCGCGATCGTGATCGGGAAGAAGGGCGAGAGCGTCTTCACCTTTGCTTCCGACGAGGAGTGGCTCTCGCGCGGGATCTTCGACACGTTCGTGAACACGAGCCTCCGCTACTCGCAGATGGCGCCGCTCTCCATGTACGAGGAGAAGAACACCGGCTCCAACCTGCCCGCGCAGATCGAGCTCTACGCCACGCCCGGCGACGCGTACGAGTTCCTGTTCGTGACGAAGGGAGGCGGCTCCGCGAACAAGAGCTTCCTGTTCCAGGAGACGCGCGCGATCCTCGACCCCGAGAACCTGCTCCGCTTCCTCGACGGGAAGATCCGGACGCTCGGCACGGCGGCCTGCCCGCCCTATCACCTCGCGATCGTGATCGGCGGCAGCTCGGCCGAGTTCACGCTCAAGACGGTGAAGCTCGCGAGCTGCCGCTACCTCGACGGGCTACCGACGAGCGGCAACGCGCTGGGCCGCGCGTTCCGCGACCCCGAGCTCGAGGAGCAGGTGCTGAAGCTCACGCAGCGGACCGGCATCGGCGCCCAGTTCGGCGGGAAGTACTTCTGCCACGACGTGCGCGTGATCCGGCTGCCCCGCCACGGCGCCTCGCTGCCGGTGGGGATCGGCGTCTCGTGCTCCGCGGATCGCCAGGCCAAGGGAAAGATCACGCGCGACGGCGTCTTCCTGGAGAAGCTCGAGACCAATCCCGCGCAGTACCTGCCCGAGGTGACGGACCAGGAGCTGCCCAGCGAGGTCGTCGAGATCGACCTCACGCGCCCGATGGCCGAGATCCGCGCGGCGCTCTCGAAGCACCCGATCAAGACGCGGCTCGCACTCACGGGCCCGCTGATCGTGGCGCGCGACATCGCCCACGCGAAGCTCCGCGAGCGCCTCGAGCAGGGGAAGGGACTGCCCGCCTACTTCAAGGACCACATGGTCTACTACGCCGGGCCCGCGAAGACGCCCGAGGGCATGGCGTCGGGCTCGTTCGGCCCGACCACGGCCGGGCGCATGGACGCGTACGTAGGCCTCTTCATGGAGCACGGCGGGAGCTTCGTGACGCTCGCCAAGGGCAACCGCTCGAAGGCGGTGACGGAGGCCTGCAAGAAGTACGGCGGCTTCTACCTCGGCTCCATCGGCGGGCCGGCCGCGATCCTCGCCAAGAACTGCATCAAGAAGGTCGAGGTGCTCGAGTACCCCGAGCTCGGCATGGAGGCCGTCTTCCGGATCGAAGTGGTGGGCTTCCCCGCCTTCATCGTGGTGGACGACAAGGGCAACGACTTCTTCGCGGGGACGCTCGGCTGATCATCCGCGCCGACCGTCCGACCGACGCGCGCGAGATCTGGACGGTGCACGAGGCCGCGTTCGGCCGGCCCGACGAGGCGCGCCTCGCCGCGCGGCTTCGTCAGGAGGCGTCGCCGCTCGTCTCGCTCGTGGCAGAAGAGCGCGGGCGTGTGATCGCGCACGTCCTCTTCTCGCCGGTCACGCTCGAAGGCGACGCCTCGTCTCCCGCCGGAGCGCTCGGCCCGGTGGGCGTGGTCCCCGACGCGCAGGGACGCGGCGCGGGCTCCGCGCTGATCCGCGCGGGCAGCGAGGCGTGCCGCGCGCTCGACTGGCGACTCCTCTTCGTGCTCGGCGCGCCAGCCTACTACGCGCGCTTCGGCTTCACGCTCGCCGCGCCTCGCGGTCTCCACTATGCGAGCCACGCCTTCGACGTCGCATTCCAGGTGCAGGAACTCGCCCCCGCTGCGCTCGCCGGAGCGCACGGCTGGGTGCGTTACCACGAGGCGTTCGCGGAAGTGGGCTGATCTCGGTCGGACGCGGCGTCCGACCCCCGCGGCCCCGGGCTTGCCAGGACCTGCTCGGGGGCTACGGTCGAGCGAGTCGCCCAAGCCGAGACTCTGTTCTGGGATTGCACTCTCTCGCCATCGCGACCGCTCACGCGACCTCGGCCTCGGGCCGGCGGGTCACGGCGCAGGTGCTCGCCGTGTGCCCATTTTCCATTCTCTCGTGATCGGGTGAACCCATTGGGCAAACTTTACGTCGGAAACCTCCCCTGGCGGGCCACCGAGGCCGAGCTGAAGGACTTCTTCAGCGCGTTCGGCACGGTGCGCTCGGTGAGCATCGTGAGCGACCGTGAGACCGGGCGCTCACGCGGCTTCGGCTTCGTCGAGATGGACGACGCCGACATGGCGAGCGCGCTGAACGGTGCGAACGGCCGCGACTTCGGCGGCCGCGCGCTGCGCGTGAGCGAGGCCCGCGAGCGGCCGCCGCGGAGCGGCCCCGGCGGAGGCGGCGGCGGCCGCCCGCCGCCGCGCGGCCCGCGCTAGGGCGCTCTCGCGCAGCTTCGGGGCGCTCGCGGGGTGACGAGACGTCACACTCCGGGCACGCCGGCGTACCGATCCGCGGGACCTCGAGTCCCGCATGGACGTACTCCGACTCCGCCTCGGCGCGCTCTCGCTCTCGCTGGCGGTCGTGACCCTGCTGGCCGGCAACGCATGGGCAGAGCCGGCGCACGAGCCGCGCTTCGAGGGCTGGACGCCGCTCTCCGACTACGTCGTCGCCGGGCTCGGCGAAGGCGGCACCTTCCGCCTGACGGTCCCGACGCGAGAGGGGCACGTCGAGGTTGCGCTCCATCCGCGCGCGGTGCATGCGGACGCGTACCACGGCGAGGAGGCGGACCGGATCGGCGCACGGCGCGGGCGCGGGCTCCCGCGCGTGCGCACCTTCTCGGGCGCCGTCGAGGCTGGCGAGGGCTTCACGCCCGTGCCCGGGCCAGGCGGCGACTTCGCGCGCCTCGCGCTCGAGGAGAACGCCCGCCTGTCCGGCCTGCTGCGGGTGGACGGCGTGTACTACGACCTCGCCGCGGACGCCGCGCAGGGCGATCTCCTGCTCCACGTGCGCGAGGTGACGCCCGAGGAGCTCGCGGGCGCGTTCCTCGTGTGCGGCGCGACCGTGGACGAGGCGCTCGCCGCGGCGGCGGAGGCGGGCGAGCCCGGCAGCGAAGCCGCGCCGCTGAGCGCGGCGGCCGGCGTGCTCCGCGAGATCGAGCTCGGCACCGAGGCGGACGCACCGTTCGTGGCCCAGAGCGGCGGCGTCGACGCGGCGAACGCGAAGATCCTCTCGATCGTGAACTCGATCAACGGCATCTACGAGTTCGACCTCGGCCTCACGAACCGCGTGGTGTTCCAGCGCGCCTGGAACGGGAGCGACCCCTACACCGGCACCGCCAGCAGCAGCGACTCGGACACGGTCCTGAGCGAGTTCCGCAGCAACTTCCTCGCGAACGTCGCCACCTCGACCGACGACGCGCACCTCTTTTCGGGCCGGAACTTCGAGGGCAGCACGGTCGGCCGGGCCTTCGTGGCCTCCACCTGCTCGCCCTACCGCTTCGGCCTGAGCCAGTACTACCAGCAGAGCGACTCGCTCATGCGCCTGATCGTCGCGCACGAGATCGGCCACAACCTGGGCGGCGGACACACCAGCACCGGCCTGATGGCGCCGAGTATCAACCCCGACGTCACCTGGTTCAGCGCCGAGAGCCAGAACCAGATCGCGAGCTACGTCGACGACGTCTCGTGTCTCGCCGAGGTCGCCAGTGGCGGCGAGCCGGTGCTCGCTCCGATCGGACCGCAGGAGGTGAACGAGAGCGAGGCGCTCGCGTTCCAGCTCGAGGCGAGCGACCCGGACGGCGACCCGCTCACCTACAGCGCGTCGCCGCTGCTGACCGGCGCCTCGCTCTCGGCAAGCGGCTTCTTCTCGTGGACACCGCCGCGGACGAGCGCGGGCTGCAGCGGCTTCGTCGATCGCACGGTCACGTTCACGGTCCGCGACCCGGACGGAAACCGCGCGACCGAGGCCGTCGTGATCAGCGTGATGGACGCGCCGAGCGGCGCCGCGCCCGTCCCCGTGGATCCCGCGGACCGGAGCGCGACGCCCGGCCAGGCGCTCTCGATCCCGCTCACCGCGAGCGACGCCGACGGCGACAGCGTGACCTTCTCCGCGGCGAGCCTGCCGAGCGGTGCGTCGCTCTCGGCGAGCGGGCTGTTCCGCTGGACTCCCTCCACCGGGCAGCTCGGCCGCCACGAGCTGACCTTCACCGCGACCGACTGCACGGGGCGCAGCGGCTCGGAGCGCGTCGTGATCGACGTCGTCGTGGACGCACCGGTGCTGAGCGCGATCTCGGCGGCGAGCGGCTGGAAGGGCGACTACGTCACGATCAGCGGCGAGAACCTGGCCGGCCGGAAGGTCAAGGTGTGGTTCGGCCCGAAGAAGGCGAAGGCTCGGAACGTCACGGCCACGAGCCTCGACGTGAAGATCCCGAAGAAGAAGAAGTCCGTGGTCGGGAACGAGGTCTCCGTGACGGTCGTGCGGGACGGCATCGCCTCAGCCAACGCGCTCTCCTTTACGTACGTGGAGCCCACCCCGTAGACTGGCGGCGTGGACTGCCGCCTCACGATCGTGCGCGTCTTCGTGCGGGACTGGAAGCGCGCGCTCCGCTTCTACCACGAGACGCTCGGCATCCCGTTCACGCTCCGGAACGACGAGCTCGGCTGGGCGCAGCTCGCGACGGGCCAGGCCCAGCTCGCGCTCGAGCGGCTCGACCCGGCCCACGACGAGGGCCTCACCGGCCGCTTCCTCGGCGTGTCGCTCGCGGTGGCCGACGTCGATGCCACCTACGAGACGCTCTTCGCGCGCGGGGTGGACTTCCTGGCGCCGCCCGAGCAGATGGCCTGGGGCGGCGTGCTCGCGCACTTCCGCGACCCGGACGGCAACGTGCTGACATTGGTGGGCCCGGCGCGCGCGTCAAGCCTGGCTTGACAAGCGGAGCGGCGTCAGGATAGCCTTGACGCACTCCGAGAAGGAGGGGACGTCATGCCGCGCCGCGCCCTGCTCCACTGCTCGTTCTGCCGCAAGCACGAGGACGCGGTCGAGAAGCTGATCGGCGGGCCCGGCGTCTACATCTGCGACGCCTGCGTGGCGATCTGCAACCGCATCCTCGCGGGGAAGCCCGCGCCGGCCTTCCCGGGCTGGTGGCGCTCGCTCTCGGACGACGGGCTCCTCGCGCTCCTGAAGCCGTCCTCCGCCGTGGCTGAGGCCACGCGCGAGGCGCTCCAGGAGCACGTGGACGAGCTGCGCCGGCGCGAGGTGAGCTGGTCGCGCATCGGCGACGCGCTCGACGTCTCGCGACAGGCGGCCTGGGAGCGCTTCTCGTGAGCGAGCCGGCGCGATGACGCGGCGCCGGGCGGTGGCGTTCGACGTCGGCGGCGTGCTCATCCACTGGGACCCGCGCCTCCTGTTCCGGAAGCTCCTGCCGAGCGAGGAGTGGGTGGAGCGCTTCCTCGGGGAGGTCTGCACGTCCGACTGGAACCACGCTCTCGACGCGGGGCTCCCCCTCGCCGATGGAATCGCCGAGCGCGTCGCGCGCTTCCCCGAGCACGAGCCCCTGATCCGCGCGTACGGTGAGCGCTTCGACGAGATGATGCTCCCGATGCCGGCCTCGATCGCGCTCCTCGGCGAGCTCCGCGCGCGGGGGGTCGCGCTCTACGCGCTCTCGAACTGGAACGCCGACACCTTCGCGCGGACGCGTCCCCTCTTCCCGTTCCTCGACGCCTTCGAAGGGCTCGTGATCTCCGGCCAGATCGGCCTCGCGAAGCCCGACCCCCGCATCTTCCGCCACCTGCTCGACGCGCACGCGCTCGCGCCCGAGGACGTGCTCTTCGTGGACGACCGCACCACCAACGTCGAAGCGGCGCGCGGGAGCGGCATCGAGGGCGTGCTGTTCGAGGGTGCGTCGCTGCTCCGCACGGAGCTGGTGCGGCGCGGGCTGCTGTGACAGATTCGGCGCGCCTTGGACGTCGTCGGCCCGACCTCCCACTTCTACGTCTCGCAGCGCCTGCGCCTCCACTACGTGGACTGGGGGAACGCGGCGCGCCCCACGCTCGTGCTCGTGCACGGCAACCGCGACCACGCGCGGAGCTGGGATTGGGTGGCGCGGGAGCTCCGCCACGACTGGCACGTGGTGGCGCCCGACCTGCGCGGCCACGGCGACAGCGCGTGGGTCACGGGCGGGCCGTACGCCATCGCGGACAACGTCCTCGACCTCGCGAACCTGATCGACGCGCTCGGCCCCGGGCCGGTGACGCTGGTCGGCCACTCGCTCGGCGGCTCGGTCACCGTGATGTACGCGGGCGTCTACCCCGAGCGCGTCCGGAAGCTCGTCTCGATCGAGGGGCTCGGCCCGCCGCCAGCGATGATCGAGCGCATGCGCGCACGCCCGCCGCACGAGCGCGTGCGCGACTGGGTGAAGCAGATTCGCGACCTCGGCGGCCGCCAGCCTCGCCGCTACGCGAGCCTCGAGGACGCCGCGAAGCGCATGCGCGAGGAGAACGCCTTTCTCAACGAGGAGCAGGCACTCCACCTCACGATGCACGGCGTGAACCGCAACGAAGACGGCTCGTACTCCTGGAAGTTCGACAACTACACGCGCACCTTCGCGCCATACCGCTTCGACGTGGAGGACATGCGGGCGCTCTGGCAGCGCGTCACCTGCCCGGTGCTGCTCGTGCGCGGCGCAGACTCCTGGGCGGGCGACCCCGTCGCCGATGGGCGCGCCGCGGTGTTCCAGGACGCCCGCTCGATCAGCATCCCGCGCGCCGGCCACTGGGTGCACCACGACCAGCTCGACGCCTTCCTCGACGCGCTCCGCGGCTTTCTTGCCCAGTGAGAGCCAGGGGCCGGTCCGCGTCCTCCACGAGGACCCGGACCTGCTCGTGGTCGACAAGCCGGCCGGCATGCTCTCGGTGCCGACGCCGGGCGCGCGCGGGAAGACGCTCCTCGACGCGCTCGCGCGCGAGGGCCGGGCCGGCCTGCTGCCCGTGCACCGCCTCGATCGCGACGTCTCGGGGCTCGTCGTGCTCGCGCGGCACGAGGCCGCGCGAGCCGCGCTCGAGGAGCTCTTCCGGGGCCGCGCGGTCACGAAGCTCTACTGGGCGCTGGTGCGCGGGCGGCTCAAGCCCGACCAGGGCAGCTTCGAGGACCCGATCCGCGACGAGGGCGCGCGAGCGAGCGTGCACCCGCGCGGGAAGCCCGCGACGACGCGCTGGCGCGTGCTCGCGCGGCATGCGGCGAGCTCGCTCGTCGAGGTCGAGCTCGTGACCGGCCGCTACAACCAGATCCGCCTTCACTTCGCGCACCACGACCAGGCGCTGGTGGGCGAGCGCAAGTACGCGCGCGGCAAGGACGACGTGCTGCCCGCGCGGCGCGTCGCGCTCCACGCCTGGAAGCTCGCGTTCCCGCACCCGCTCCGTGGCGGGCGCGTGGCGGTCGAGTCGGCGCCCCCCGCGGACCTCCACGCGCTCCTCGCCGCGGCCGAGGCCTACTCGCCCGGCCGGTAGGCGCGCTCGACGTGCGGCGCGAGCGCCGCCTCGTCCATGAACACGGGCTTGGTCTGCTCGGACAGGAAGAGCGGCACCTGGTCGGCATAGTGGCGTGAGTGCTCGTCGCGGGTGGCGCTTCCGAACTGGTGGATCGTCTCCACCGTCTGCCGCCCGCTCGGATCCCATTCGACGAACATCACGAGCGAGTCGCCCGAGCGAGTGGTGTAGGTGCCGTCGGGCTCGAGCTCGAAGTCCTCGAGCGCGCGCAGCACGTCCGGGCCGCCGTTCGCCGGGAGATCGAGCGCGCCGCGCCGGAAGCGGTTCACCGCGCCCCAGGGCGGGTCGAGGCGGCCGTGGTGGCGGAGCAGCGTGCGCACCGCCGCGCGGTAGCTTCCGAGCACGGAGGGCGGCGCCTCACCCCGCAGCATCGCGACCACGACGGGCGTCGCGGACAGGATCGCGAGCGCGGCGGCCGGGTCGTCGGCCTCGGCGCTGGCGCGCCAGCCGCGGAGCACGTCCTGGCCGCGCACGAGCTCCGGATCGCCGCCGAAATCGGCGCCCAGGATCTCCGCCACGATGCGCCGCGCCTCGCTCCCCTCCGCATAGCGCTTGTCGAACTTGTAGGCGCGGAACTCCTCGCGCGTGATCGAGGCGTCGCCGCCGAAGAGCTCGAGCGCGCGGAGCGCGCGGTTCGTGAGGCGCGTCTCGATGCCGAGCTCCGGCGTGAAGCGCGCCGGATCCGGCGCGTCGCCGTCCGCCGTCGAGCGGAAGGGCGTGTGGTTCGCGCTCACCACGAAGCCCGAGGCGGGGTTCACCACCTGGGGCACCGCGTCGAAGGGGAGCCGCTCGCTCCAGATCAGGTCGGAGCGGTCGCCCGGCAGCACACCGCCCCAGTCGAGGCCGGGCACGCGCTTCGGGAACACCGCGTTGTAGAAGTACGCGATGTTTCCGGCGCGGTCGGCGTACACGAAGTTCAAGCTCGGGATCGCCTGGAGCTCCATCGCCGCGCGCCACTCGCCGAAGCTCGTGGCGCGGTTCATGCGGAGGTACTGCTCCAGGGTTCGGAGCTCGCCGAGCCCGACGAAGCGGAGGGCGAACGTGCCGTGCTTCGTCCGGAGCGCCGGCCCGTGCGCCGAGCGGAGGGTTTCGCGCCGCACGGGGAAGCGGAGGCGCCCGAAGAGCTTCACCGAGACCTCGACCTCGCCCCTTTCGAGGCGGTGCCATTCGCCGTCGAGCCGGTAGCGGTCCGGGTCCGCCGGGTCGATCTCGAGCCGGTACACGTCGACCAGGTCGGGCGTGTTCACCGTCGAGGCCCAGCCGAGGTTGCGGTTCGTGCCGTGGAGCACGACGGGCGAGCCCGGGAAGACGCCGCCCGCCATGTCCCAGCCCGCCTCGCTCCTGAGCCGCACCTCGTACCACGCGACGGGCCCGGTGTACGGCTGATGCGAGTTCACGAGGAGCCGCGTGACGCGATCCGCCGAGCGCGAGGGCGCGACCGCGATCGCATTGGAGCCGGTGCCGAGCGCGAGGACCTCCTCGGGCGAGCGCTCCTCGTCGAAGAGGGGCGCGAGCTCCCGCTCGAGGCCATAGAAGAAGGGCGTCCGGAACGTGAAGCCCGCCACCACGTCGCGGCCGCTGGCGGGAATGGCGAAGGGCAGCGCCTCGTCGGGATGGAGCGCCGCATAGTGGTTCACGCCGTCGGCATACGCTTCGGCGATGGCGCGCACCTCGGGCGTGACCTCGCGCTCCCAGCCCGCCTCGACCGCCTCGGCCACCCCGAACCAGTGGAACAGGAAGTCCGCGGGCGCGGCGTCTCGCCCCTCGACGCGCGCGAGCTGCCCTCGCGAAGCGAGCAGCACGCGCTGGATCGTGTCGAAGTCGTCCTCAGCGTGCGCGAAGGCGAGGCCGTACGCGACGTCCGCGTCGCGCCTTCCGTAGACGTGCGGCACGCCGAAGCGGTCGCGGAGGATGCGCACCTCGTAGCGCTCGGCGGCCGCGAGGAGCGGCGTGGGGTCGAAGCTCGCCCGCTCGGGCCAGAGCGCGTAGAGCGCAGCAGCGGCGAGCGCCGCGAAGAGGGCGAGGAAGAAGCCGGCCGCGAGGCGCTTCAGCAAGCGGCGCGCCGCCCCGCCGGCCACGGACACCCCGCCCCAGCGCCGTCACGCCGGCCGCCGGGCGCGCCCCGCGGGCTGGCGCGCTTCTTGCTCCTCCCCGGCTCGTCACCCGGAGGATCCATGGACAGGACGCTGCGCATCGTGCTCCCGGTGGGAATCCTGGCGTTCACCGCGCTGATGGCCTACGCGCTGACGCTCCAGCTCCGCATCTGGCACGTCATGCCCTGGTAGGCGCGCTCAGTTCGGCTTCACCGCCGTGCCGCGGGCCTCGGTGCAGGTGTTGCTCCAGAGGATCCAATACTGCGAGTAGGCGTCCGAGGTGACGTTCACCAGGGCGGTCGCGCCCGGCGCTTCGCTGAGGGCGTCGGCGATCGCGTTCGATGTCTTGTTCCCGGCCGACAGGGGCAGGATCCCGAGCAGCGCCACGCGGCAGTCCGAGCCGCTGACGTGCTCCTTCACGACCGTGTAGCCCCCGGGCGCGAGCGGGATGGTCGAGGGCGCGATGCCGCCCGGGTAGTGCGTGCAGCCCGCGAGCACGAGCAGCAGGACGAGCAGAGCCGGTCGGACGAGTGCGATTCTCACGTTTCCTCCCTCAGGTGGTGGCTGCACGCCACGGTCGGTCGTGGAGCGGGCCGCCCGGAAGGCGCCCGTCCACGTCGGTGAAGCCATAGTCGTCGGCGAGCTCGCGCACGGCGAGCGCGCGGCCGCTCCAGCGTGCGGCGTCCGCGTCGGCGGCGAGCGCGGCCACCGCGCGGCCGGTGAAGCGCGGCGACTCCGCCTTCGAGAAGTCGAGCCCGGGGATCCCGGCCTTCGCCGCGCCCTCGAGGCGCTCGGTCAGCACGAGGCCGGGCCAGAGCGAGACGACCGCGACGCCGTGCTTCCGGAGCTCGTGCGCAGCGTCCGCCGTGAGGCGGTCGAGCGCGCACTTCCCGACTCCGTACGCCACGTGCCAGGCGTACTCCCGGGCTCCGGACGAGGAGACGCTCGCGATGAGCCCGCGCTTCCGCGGCACCATGAGCCGCGCTGCGTGCCAGCTCGCCACGTAGGCCCCGCGCGTGCCGACGCCGACCATGTCGTCCCAGTTCGAGAGGGGACACTCCCAGAAGGGCTTCCCGGACGTGAGCTCCTTCGGGATCAGGAAGGCGCTGTTCACGAGCACGTCGAGCCGGCCGCCCGACTCGTCGGCGACCCGCTCGAAGAGGCGCGCCACGCCCGCGTCGTCGCGGTGGTCGCAGGCGACCGCGATGCCGCGGCCGCCGAGCTTCGACACCTCCTCGGCCGTGACACCGACGGTGCCCGGCAGCGGGTGCTTCCCCGGCTCGACCGTGCGGCCCGTGACGTAGACGGTGGCGCCGGCTGCGCCCAGCTCGAGCGCACAGCCCTTCCCGATGCCGCGCGAGGCGCCCGTGACGACGGCGACCGCGCCCGCGAGCGTCACGGCTTGGCCAGGAGGAAATGCGCCACGTCCAGCTCGATGCGCGTGCCGCGGAAGAAGTCCGGGTTGAGGCGCGTGTAGAAACGCACCGGATTCCCGAACACGAAGTCCCGGAAGTCGGCCGGGCTGACCAGCTCGTCCTCCACCAGCTCGTGCGCCTCGGGCAGGATCCCGGTCATGTCCTCGACGTCCCAGTGGCCGAGGTCGGAGCTGAACATGGCCTGGAGCTTCGCACCGAACGGGTTCATCCGCGCGTTCATCGCCCAGGCCACGCCGACGTCGTCCGCCTCGCAGCCGAAGAAGAAGCTCGGCACGAAGCGCTCGCGGATGTCCTCCTTGCGCTCGATGCCGCAGGCCTCCCACTCGTCGAGGAAGGGCGGCGCCGGCTCGAGCTGCGTGAAGGCCTCGGCGAGCCCCGGCACGTCCTTGTGGAAGAAGCGATCGCCGTACTGCTCGAAGAGGCGCAGCACGAGCGCGGTGTCGATGCGCGCCGGGTCGAGCTGGTGGATGGACTCGCGGTTGCGCTTCTCCCAGTGGCCGATCAGGTCCGCGTAGAGCTGGCAGGCCCAGGAGACGCCGCCCTCGAGGAGTCCGAAGGCGAGCTCGGGGAAGCGCTTCGTCACCCCGCCCATGAAGAGTGCGCGGCACTGCGCCTCCATGCTCGCGCCGAAGCTCCCCAGGTGGTTCGCCATGTAGCTCGAGACGGAGCGGCGGCTGCCCCAGCCCATGCCAGGCGTGTGCGAGGCCGGCACCACGCGCAGCTCGACGCAGCGCCGCCAGAACGGGTCGTAGTCGTGCGCGCTGTCGAGGCCGAGGCAGTCGAGCCGCTCGCCGGAGCCCGAGCCCCAGGACGGGAGTCGCGGATCGTGTGCGGCCGCGGCCCCGATCGGCCGGTGCACGAGGCCGTTGATCATGATCGCCTTCATGCCGAGCGTGCCGACGGCGTGCTCGAGCTCGGCGATCGCCTCCCGGGGCGTGTGCATCGGGATGTGCGCGGCCGGCGTCAGGCGGTCGGCGTACGGCGCATACACCTCGGCGTTGAACGTGTTGAGCGCCCGGCAGGCGACCTGCCGCACCTCGTCGTCCTTGAGCGCGGTGGTGGTGAGCGTGCGGCTCCCGTAGAGCACCGCGAAGTCGATGCCGAGGTCGTCGAGGCGGGCGTGCAGCAGCTTCGGGAGGTGCGCGGTGGCGCGATCGAGCGTGTTCGCGGCGGGGAGCGACCACCAGGAGGGCCGCGTTGCCCAGGTCGCGCGCCGCTCGTCCCACGAGAGCTGGCTCCAGGGCCGCAGCACCATCTCGTCGAAGTCCATCACGCGGCAGCGCTTCACGAGGTCCGCGCCGCCGATCTTGCGGACGTAGTCCTCGAAAAAGGGTTGGAAGACGGGCGCCGTCTCGATCACGTGACCGTCCGCATCGACGACAGGATGGCCGAGGCGCGCGCGGAGCGCGGCCGCGCCGCCGGGCTTCGCGCCCGCGCTCAAGATCGGCTTCCTCCCGCCGCCACGGCCGCCGCGAGCACCTTCTCCGCGTCGTGCTCGTAGCGCGCCCGGAAGGCAGCCTGCGTGACGCGCGGGAGCGCGTCTTCGAGCGCGGCGTGATTCACGCGCGCGGCCACGTCGGCGGCGCCGGCGCGCGCGAGCATCTGCGGGAGGCGCGTGCGGATGCGCTCGAGCGCCCACGCGAGCGGATCGCCGTCGGCGACGGGGTCGAGGTGGACCATCTCGTTCGCCTTCGCGCGCCACGAGACGTAGTGGTAGTGCGGATCCTCGACGAAGCAGTCGAAGCGCAGGAACTCACGCCACTCGCCGTCCTGCTCTCCACAGACGTGGAGCGAGACGCCGCGGTCGTCGAGCTCCATTGTCTGGCCGCGCTCGTCGCCAGTCGCTGCGTCGAGCTGGTTCGCGGCGGCGACGGCGTCCGTCAGCAGCCGATACTCGACCCCGATCCGGAGCGGGCCGGCGTCGAACCAGGCCGTGTGCGCCTCGACCGGCGGGATCGGCATCACGCTGTAGCGGGTGATGTGCGGCACGGGAGGGCAGTCTAGCCGGGAGGAGCGGGGACGTTCTTCAAAACGTCAAAACGGAGGGAAGGTCTCCTCGCGTTTCGACGTTTCGAAGAACGTCCCCATCAAGCGCGTCGCGAGGAGGTGGACACCGTCCGCGCGTGGAGCCCGGCCTGGCAGGCCTCGCAGAGCCCGTGCGTGAACTCGGCGTGCGAGTGCGCCTCGAGATAGGCCTCGAGCCGGTTCCACTCGCCGGCGCGGTCACGCACCTGCTTGCAGCCGGCGCAGATCGGGATGCGGCCGCGCAGCACGCGGAGCCGCACCACCAGCCCGAGGGCGGTCGAGAGCGCGACCAGCTCGAGCACCAGGGCCGAGCCGCCGAGCGCGGCCGCGACCGGATCCACCAGCCGGGCCAGCCCGAAGAGCACCGCGCCGCCGCCGATCCCAATCAGGACCAGCACCGCCGCCAGCAATAGAACTGCCCAGCCCCGACGTCCCACCTCACCCCCGAAGGCCGGAGCTTAGACGCGACGCGTCACAGGGGCAAGTGCGGAAGAAGGCGATTTTGTGCAGGATTTTGCGCGAGACAGCTTCTGTGACGCGCTGAGACGCCCGCGGGGGCCAGAGCGGCTCCCATCCTCTCTCCGCAGCCGGCCGCCCCGCGGGTCAGGCCCGCTCGAAGCGATACGCCGCGCCGTCGCGGACGATCCGGCCCGCGTGGGGCCCCGCGAAGTGGGTGCCGATCACGAGCACCGGGCGCCCGGCCTGCGCCTCGAGGAAGGCCCGCCGCGTGCGGCGCGCCGCCTCGGGATCGACGTCAGCGCTGCTCGCCCAGCCCGGGTGCGCGCACTGCGCGGGGTGATGCATCAGGTCGCCCGTGATCACCGCCTCGCGGCCGCCCGAGCGGATGCGGACGCTCACGTGCCCAGGCGTGTGGCCCGGCGTCGGCTCGAGCGCGACCTCGTCGGTGAGCACATGGCCCGGCTCGACCAGGTCGACGAGACCCGCCTCGAAGATCGGCCGCACCGAGTCGCCGAGCACGTCGCCGAAGGTGCGGTCCTCCTCCTTCGACCAGTGCTCCCACTCCGACCGAACCACCAGGTAGCGCGCGTTCGGGAAGGTCGGGACCCAACGCGGGCCGACCTTCAGCGTGTTCCAGCCCACGTGGTCCACGTGGAGATGCGTGCAGACGACCGTGTCGATCGTCTCGCGCGGAAAGCCCGCCTGCGCGAGGTCGTCGAGAAAACGCGTCTCGAGGTGGTGGAAGACCGGCAGCGTGCGGTCCTTGTCGTTGCCGACGCAGGTGTCCACCACGATGCGCCGCCCGCGCGACTCGACGACGAGCGCCTGGACCAGGAGGCGCAGCCGCCCGTCTTCGGTGACGAAGTGCGGCCGGAGCCACGCGGCGTGAGGGGCGAGCGCCTCGGGCGTCGCCTCGGGGACGATCCCCGCACCCGGGATCGGGAGCTCGACCTCCTTCACCGAGGTGATGCGCACGTCGCCGATCGTCCAGCTGGGAGCTTTCATCGGGCCTCCGCGAGAGGCTTGCATTCTATGCGGCGGCCATCGAGGATGGAACCCGGGTGCAGGAGGAAGTGCATGGCGGACGAAGGACCGGCGGGCGTGAAGTACGAGCAGGTGGGCGCGGAGTACTTCGCGCAGCGCAAGCTAAGGCGCTACGCGGGCGTGCTCTCGCTCTGGGCGCTCGGCGTGGGCGCCGTCATCTCCGGCCACTTCTCCGGCTGGAACTTCGGCCTCGCCTTCGGCTGGGGCTCGATGTTCGTCGCGACCGTGCTCATCACGCTGATGTACCTCGGCCTCACCTACTCGCTCGCCGAGATGTCACCCGCACTGCCGCACACCGGCGGCGCCTACTCGTTCGCGCGCTCCTCGATGGGGCCGTGGGGAGGCTTCGTCACCGGCGTCGCGGAGAACATCGAGTACGTGCTCACGCCCGCCGTGGTGGTGTTCTTCATCGGCTCCTACCTCGGCGCCATCCTCGAGACGGGGCCCGGCTTCCAGCCCGTCTACTGGATCCTCGGCTACGCGACCTTCGTGGGCGCGAACCTGTTCGGCGTCGAGCTGTCGTTCCGCGTCACCGTATTCGTGACGCTCGGGGCGCTCGCCTGCCTGGTCTTCTTCTACCTGAACGCGCTCCCCGAGATCGAGTTCGCGCGCTGGGCGATGAACGTCGGGGTCGGGCCGGACGGCGCGCTCGTCGAGCTGCCCCAGGGCGGCGGCCCCTGGTTCCCCGACGGCATCCACGGCGTGCTCGCCGCGCTGCCGTTCGCGGTGTGGCTCTACCTCGCGATCGAGCAGCTCCCGCTCGCGGCCGAGGAGTCGGTCGATCCGCGGAAGGACATGCCGACCGGCATCCTGCTCGGGATCTTCACGCTCGTGCTGAGCGCGTTCGCCGTGCTCACGCTGAACGCGAGCCTGGCGCCCGGCTCGTGGGGGCTCAAGGCCTCCGGCGAGCCGCTCCTCGACGGCTTCCGTACCTTGTTCGGCACCGACATCGCGAAGCTCCTCGCGCTGGTCGCAATCATGGGCCTCGTCGCGAGCTTCCACGCCATCATCTGGGCCTTCGGCCGCCAGATCTACTCGCTCTCGCGCGCGGGCTACTTCCCGCGCTTCCTCTCGGTGACGCACGGCCGCCACCACACGCCGCAGGTCGCGCTCGTGGCAGGCAGCGCCGTCGGCCTCGGCGTCATGCTCTTCATCTGGTACGCGTACGGCCAGGAGCGCGGCGGCGCCTTCATCGGCGCGGCGCTCCTCAACATGGCAGTGTTCGGCGCCATGATCTCCTACGTCATGCAGGCCATCTCGTTCATCCTGCTCCGCATCCGCCTGCCCGACATCGAGCGCCCGTACCGGAGCCCCTTCGGCATCCCCGGCGCGCTCATCACCCTCGTGATCGCGATCGTGACGATCTACTTCCAGGCCACCGACCCCGCCTTCCGGGCGCCCATCCTCGGCGTCGCGATCTACTACGCGATCACGATCCTCTACTTCGCCGTCTTCGGCCGGAACCGCCTCGTGCTCTCGCCCGAGGAGCAGTTCGCGATGTCGCGGGGGAAGGCGGAGTACCGGGGGCATTGAGGGGTGGCTCGGTCGGCGGCCCAAAAGCTCCCGCCCGGTCTCTACGAGGCGCTCGTCACCGAAGCCCTCACGGAACGAATCACCGCGACTCAAGCCGTCGGCGACTCGACCAGCACGCGTGCCGTCAATCCCGCGGATAGCTACGAGCTTCTTGCGCGCCACCTCTTCGATGCGCTGAGGCGCCACCTCGGCGGGTTCAAGCAGGAAGACCGAGCGGCACGTCAGGCAGAGTTCGTCAACGGCTTGCTCGCCCACTTGAATGAGCAAGGCCTGAACGTGGTGATCCCGCCGAGCGTGCTCGAGGCGGTGGCGGAAGCGGCCGCGACTCCCGGAGCGGAACCGGTTCTCCCAGAGCGCCCTCGTGTACCGCTCTCTCAGTCAGACCTGTTGGTGAACGCCCGAGGAGAGCCAGGTGTAGGGCAGGCTCTCGCCACGGAGATCGGTTCCGCCGACGAGATCGACCTGCTGTGTGCCTTTGTTCGGTGGCACGGCCTTCGTGTGCTCCTGCCCGCTCTAGAGGAGCATCGCGAGCGCGGGCGTCGGCTGCGAGTAATCACGTCGACCTATACGGGCTCGACCGAGCGTCGGGCGCTCGATGCGCTCGCGCGGATCGGCGCCGAGATCCGAATCTCCTATGAAACCCAGAGCACTCGGCTGCACGCGAAGGCATGGCTGCTACGCCGCGCGAGCGACTTTTCCACGGCCTTCATCGGTTCGTCGAATCTCTCGAAGGCGGCGTTGGTGGACGGCATCGAGTGGAACGTTCGGCTGTCGTCCGTGGTCAACCCGGACGTCATCGCCAAGTTCGCCGCGACGTTCGACAGCTACTGGCAAGACCGCAGCTTCGAGCCGTACTGCCCAGAGCGTGACGCGCAGAGGCTCGATCAGGAACTCAAGCGAGCGGGGCATGCCGGCTCGTCACCTGGCCCTGAGGTCCTCGCCGCCGCCATCGCACTACTCGACGTCCAGCCTTACCCACATCAACGCGAGATCCTCGAGCGGCTCACTGCCGTCCGATTGCGCCACGGTCACCACCGCAACCTGGTCGTGGCGGCGACTGGGACTGGCAAGACTGTCATCGCTGCCCTCGACTATCGCGGCCTTTCAGACCAGGCTCAGCGCGACCGAGCAGGAGCGCCGCGCCCGAAGCTCCTGTTCGTCGCCCATCGGAAGGAGATTCTCCAACAGAGCCTTCACATCTTCCGTAGCGTGCTTCGAGATGGGAACTTCGGAGAACTGTACGTCGATGGCCACCGACCCGAGGAATGGCAGCACGTGTTTGCTTCCATCCAATCCCTCGACCAGCTCGGCGACCAGATCCACCCGGCGCACTTTGAGGTCGTGATCGTGGACGAGTTCCATCACGCTGCGGCACCAACCTACGAGAAGCTGCTTCACCGGCTATCTCCCGCAGAACTCCTGGGACTGACAGCAACGCCGGAACGCTCAGACGGGAAGAGCGTTCTAGATTGGTTCGGTGGCAGGGTTGCCGCGGAGATTCGTCTTTGGGAGGCCTTGGATCGCCAGCTCCTTTGTCCATTCCAGTACTTCGGAATCCATGACAGCATCGACCTGTCATCTGTCAGCTGGAGACGTGGCGGCTACGAGGCCTCGGAACTGACCAACCTCTTCACAGCAGACGACGTGCGAGTTCGGCTCATCCTCCAGCAACTCCGCGATCGGGTGGCCGACGTCAGCACGATGCGAGCCCTCGGCTTCTGCGTCAGCATCGCTCATGCCGAGTTCATGGCAAGGAAATTCACCGACGCCGGCATTCGTTCGCGAGCGATATCCGCCAACTCCAGCCCAGATGAGCGAGATGAGGCACTTCGGACGTTGAGAAGTAGGCAGGTCAACGCACTGTTCGCCGTCGACTTGTTCAACGAGGGCGTCGACGTTCCGGAGATCGATACGGTGCTATTCCTGCGACCCACTGAGAGCTCAACCGTGTTCCTGCAGCAGCTGGGACGCGGCCTTCGCCACGCTCCGTGGGCGGACAAATCATGCTTGACCGTGCTCGACTTCATCGGCCAGGCACATCGACAATTCCGTTTCGACCGGCGGTTTCGCGCACTGACGGGCACAACCCGCGCGGGACTCATTTCCGCCCTCGAAGAGGGGTTCCCGCGCCTTCCGGCGGGCTGTTCGATACAGCTCGAACGCGTGGCTCGCGCTGAGGTCCTCTCCAACGTACGCAACGCGATCGGATCCACGCGAGCCAGCCTCGTGGACGAACTTCGGTCGCTTGGACGAGATGTGTCCCTCGCCGAGTTCCTGCGGGAGACCGATCTCGACCTCGAAGACGTGTACCGGCTCCCGGGTTGCACCTGGACTCGTCTCCGGCGCGAAGCTCGACTTCCTACACCGGAATCGCCCAGAATGTCTCCGACCGAGGACTACATCGCAGGAGTTCTGCACTGGGACGACCCCGAGCGACTCACTTGCTACATGAGCTGGCTCAGCAGGCCTTCCGCGCCTCGGGTATCGGCGCTTTCGGAACGCGAGCGACGCATGGCCCTGAGTTTCGCGTTTTCGCTGCTTGGCAGAGATGAGAAATGGACGGAACTGCAGACTCCTCTCGAGCGGATCTGGGAGGATCGCGCCTACCTGAGCGAGCTGCGGGAACTGCTCCCGCTCTTGGAGGAACGAGCCGAGCATCTCGCAGAGCCGCTTGAGGAAGCGATAACCGGATGGAATCAACCAGTGCCTCTGTCCCTGCACAGCCGATACTCGCAGGCTGAAATCCTAACTGCGTTCGACCTCATGACACTCGACCGGCCGAAGTTCCGACTCGAAGCGGGCGTGAAGTACGACGACAGGACGCGCGCGGACCTGCTCCTCGTCACGCTGGAGAAGACCGAGGAGCACTACTCCCCGACCACCATGTACAAGGACTTCGCGATTTCCCCCCCGTTGTTTCACTGGGAGTCTCAGAACAGGACTCGTGAAGCGAGCGACACAGGGCAGCGATACATCCATCACGCCGAACAGGGAAGTCACATTCTGTTGTTCGTACGTCAACGCAACAAGGAAGGAGGACGTACGGTCCCGTACACGTTCCTCGGCCCTGCAACCTACGAGAGTCACAAGGGCGAGCGACCGATGGCCATCGTCTGGCGGCTCGCTCGGGAGATGCCTGCCGATCTCTACGCGGAGGCACGCCTAGCCGCCGGTTGAGAGGGGATGCACAGATGAGCGCACTACGATTCGATCCTGCCGTCGTCGTCCAAGATGCGCGGGACGCGTTCGGCGGGCTCCGCTTCTCGCTCGAGGAGTGGCTCGGAGAGCGGTGCCAGAACTTCAAGGACTTCGAAGCAATGGATCAGCGCGCGCGAGACGACGCGTTCTACGCGATCGGTCGCCTACAAGGCGCGGCCGAGGCCTGCGGTCTCACCATGCTGGAGTTGATCGATCTGGCATCTGACTAGGCCCGGTCCGGAGGACGACCTCACGAAGGCACCCGTCTACGTGGTTGCAACCTATCACCGCTGGGGCGACGAACTACATGCGTTCGGTACGCGCACCGAGGCCGAAGCGTGTGATCGAGTACGCGAGGGACTTTTGGGACTTCAGCGTTCTCGGGCCCTTCCCGGAGAGCTACGCCCTGCAGCGGCGACCGCGTAGGGCCGCCTATTCACCCACCCCCGCCCGCTCCACCACCTTCCGGCACTCCACTCCTCTCGGCAGCGCGCCGAACTGGAGCCCGGCGATGCCATCGGCATCGCCGAGGCGCGCGGCGCAGAAGGCGTCGGCCACGAACGCGGGCGCCCCGCGCACGAGCAGCGAGGCCTGCAGCGCGAGCGCGATGCGCTCGACCAGGCGGCGCGCGCGCAGCTCGGCGTCGGCCGGATCGGCGAGCTCGGCCTCGAGGCGCGCGGTCCAGGTGTCGAGGCGGCGGTCGGCGCCCCGCGCGAGCTCGAGCTCGGCGAGCAGCGCCGGAGCGCACTCGGGCTCACGCACGAGCGCGCGTAGCACGTCGAGGCAGATGACGTTGCCCGAGCCCTCCCAGATCGCGTTCACGGGCGCCTCGCGATAGAGCCGCGGCAGGATCGACTCCTCGACGTAGCCGCCGCCGCCGAGGCACTCCATGGCCTCGGCGATGGCCTGCGGCGCGCGCTTGCACACCCAGTACTTGCCGGCCGCGGTGGCGATCCGCGCGAACGCACGCTCGGCCGAGCCCTCGGGCGCCTCGAAGGCGCGCGCGAGGCGGAGCATCAGCGCGGTGTTCGCCTCGGACTCGAGCGCGAGGTCGGCGAGCACGTTCTGCATAAGCGGCTGCTCGGCGAGCCGGCGCCCGAAGGCCGCGCGGTGCTCCGCGTGGTGGAGCGCCTGCGCCACGGCCTGGCGCAAGAGGCCGGTGCTGCCTGCGACGCAGTCGAGCCGCGTGTGCTGGACCATCTCGAGGATGGTGCGGACGCCGCGCCCGGGCTCGCCGAGCAGGAGCCCGAACGCGCCGGCGAGCTCGATCTCGCTCGACGCGTTCGAGCGATTGCCGAGCTTGTCCTTGAGGCGCTGCAGGTGGATCGCGTTGCGCGAGCCGTCGGGCCGGATGCGCGGCACGAGGAAGCACGAGAGCCCGCGCCCCTCCTGCTGCGCGAGCATCAGGAAGGCGTCGCTCATCGGCGCCGAGCAGAACCACTTGTGGCCGGTGAGCGCGAACGCCTCGCGCCCGTCGACACTCCCGGCCGCCAGCGCGCGCGTGGTGTTCGCGCGCACGTCGCTCCCGCCCTGCTTCTCGGTCATCGCCATGCCGAGGAGCACGGCCTGCTTCTCGCGCGCGGGCAGCAGGCGCGGCTCGTAGGCGGTGCCGCGAAGCCGCGGGCCCCACTCCGCGAAGAGCGCGGCATCGCTCCGCAGCACGGGCCACGCCGCGAAGGTCATGGTGATGGGACAGCAGGAGCCCGCCTCGACCTGCGCGAGGAGCGAGAGCAGCGCCGCCCGCGCGACCTGCCCGCCAGGCTCGGGACGGCACCAGGGCAGGTTGTGGATGCGGTGCGCCATCGCGCGTTGCATCACCGCGTGCCAGGCCGGGTGGTACTCGACCTCGTCGATGCGGTGCCCGAAGCGGTCGTGCGTGCGCAGCTCGGGCGTGAAGCGGTTCGCCTGGCGGCCGAGGGCGAACGTCTCCGCGCTGCCGAGCTCGCGGCCGGCAGCGACCAGCTCGGCCTCGAAGCCGCGGCCCCCCTCGCGCGCGACGCCTTCGCGGAGCACCGCGTCCGACGCGTAGAGCGAGTAGCCCTCGAGCGGCGGGGGCTGGTTGGTGACTTCGTGGGTCGGTTGCATCTCGTCGCTCTCCGTTCGCTGGCGCTCGAATGCGGCCGTTCCAGCCTGCATCGAGCCTAACTGACCTACCGACAGCACGAGTTGAGACGTAGACTCGCCGCGTGGCGAGGAAGACGGAGCAACTCCTGGTGGATGCACTTCGGCTCTCGGATGAAGAGCGGCTGGAGCTGGCGATGGAGTTGCTCGAGAGCATCATGCCGCAGGTCCCGGAACGAGATCGCCCCGATCGCGAGTGGATCGAGGAGATCGAACGCCGCGCTCGAGCTGCATCGAGCGGGAACCCGGGACTCTCGTGGCGGGACGTGCGAAGCGAGATCGAAGCGAAGCTGGCACGTCGGTAGGCGTCCGATTCGACCGCGCGGCTTCCTCCGAGCTTGCGGAAGCCGCTACGTGGTACGACTCGCAGCAATCTGGGCTTGGCGGCCGACTCCTCGACGAGGTCGAGAGACTGCTCCCGACGTTGGCCGCGAGGCCCGACGCCTTTCCAAGACTGCTCGGGCCCGCGCCGGAGCTGGGCATTCGCCGAGCGCTGCTGCCGCGCTTCCCGTTCGGGCTGGTGTTCCTGCAGATCGGTCGCGAGATCCGCATCGTGGCGGTCGCGCATGCAAAGCGACGCCCCGGCTACTGGCTCCATCGCGTCGTCGATGAGACGCGCTGAGAGGACGGGCTCACGCCGACGCCCCGCGCCGTCTCGCCTCGAGCTCCCGCCGCAGCGCCTCGAAGCGCGCGCGCGTGAGCCGATAGCGCGACATGCAGGCGAGCGAGATCACGGCGAGCAGCAGGAGCCCGGGGCCGTAGAGGATGCCGAGGTTCCGGACTACCTCGGGCGCCACGCTCCCGACCGCGGCGTTGGTCGGGAAGGCGATCAGGTCGAGGCCTACGCCCGCGACGCCGTGGCCGATGCCGGAGCTCGACTTCCCCGCGAAGGCGAGTGCGCCGAAGTAGATGCCCTCCTGGCGGCGCCCCGTGCGCAGCTCGTGCTCGTCGGTGATGTCGGCCATCGCGGAGTTGAACGCGGTGACCGAGCCGCCGGCGCCGAAGGCCGCGACGAGGAGCGCACCCGCCAGGATGGCCGTGGCCGTCGCGGGCGAGAGCGTCTCGGGCAGCACGCCGGCGAGGCGCAGCAGCACGGGCAGCGCGACCATGACGGTGAACAACGCGGTGCCGGCGAGGATGATGGTGCGCTTCTCGAGCCGGCTCGCGAGCCCCGCCCACACCACCGTCCCGACCAGGAAGCCGATCATGGTGGGGAAGATCAGCGTGCCCATCTGGTCCGAGGAGAGGCCCCAGAAGTGCGCGTTCAGGTGGAGACCGAGCGACTGCTGGAGCCCGCGCAGCACGAAGTAGACGATCACGCCGAGGAACAGCACTGTGAACGAGCTTCCGACCAATGCGCTCCGGACCTCGCGGAGGAGCCGGCTTGCCGAGAACGCCTCGTGCTGCTCGGACGGACGCGCGAGATACGGGATCCGGCTCCAGGTGCCGAACGCCGAGAGCCACACCGTGAGGACCATCAGCACGCCGAGCGCGGCGGCGTAGGCGGTGTACGCCGCGTGGTCCTGGATGCCCGCGCCCTCCGGCCCCTCGCGCAGGAACACGAAGAAGCCGAGGGCCGGCGCGAGGCCGAGGCCGATCACGCCGAACACCACGCGGTAGCCCACCACGCGCGTGCGCTCGGCATAGTCCTCGGAGAGCTCGGCGCCGAGCGCATTGTGCGGCACGTGGTAGAGGGTCATCGCGCCGCGCACCGCGATGGCCCCGCCGGTGAGCCAGGCGAAGAGGCCCCAGGTGCCGAGGCCCGCGGGCGGCGAGAAGAGCGCGAACATCGCAAGCCCGAGCGGGAGCGCCGCGGCGACCATCCAGGGATGGCGGCGGCCCCAGCGCGAGCGCGTGGCGTCGGAGAGCGAGCCCGCGAGCGGGTCCGTCACGGCGTCGAAGATCAGCGCGATCATCAGCGCCGCGCCGGAGAGCGTCCCCGGCAGGCCGAGCACCTGGTTGTAGTAGAAGAGCAGGAAGGTCTCGAACGCGCCGTTCTTGAGGCCCTCGGCGACCTGGCCCACGCCGTACGCGAGCTTGTGGCCGAGGTGAAGGGGCGGAGCCTGCATCGCGCTACCCGAGCGCGGCCTTCGCGATGGCGTCGCCGAGCCGGTCGTTGCCCCAGTAGAGCTCGTCGCCGACCACGAAGCTCGGCGCGCCGAAGATGCCCCGCGCCTGCGCGCGCTCGGTCTGCTCGCGCAGCCGCGCCTTGTTCTCCGCCGACTCGGCGCGCGCGAGCACGGCGGGAGGCTCCTGGCCGAGTGTCTCGAGCAGGCCCGTGAGCACCGCGGTGTCGCCGATGTCGCGGTCGTGCGCGAACTCCGCGGTGAAGACGGCGCGCGTCCAGTCCGGGCACCAGCCCTCGGGCTCGGCGGCGAGCGCGATGCGCGAGGCCAGGAGCCCGTTGCGCGGAAAAACGGATGGCTTCGCGAATGGGAGTCCGTAGCCCGCGGTCAGGCGTTCCATGTCGCGCCACATGTAGCGGCCCTTGACCGGGTAGACGTTGAAGGGCGAGTCGTTCCAGCCCTGCGCGCGGAAGATCGGCCCGAGGAGGAACGGCCGCCAGGCGAGCTCGACCTTCGCCGCAGCCGCCACCTTCTCGACGCGCATCACCGAGAGGTACGAGTACGTGCTCGCGAACTCGTACCAGAGCTCGAGACGGCGCTGCGGCATGGGCCCCGAGGCTATCGCGTCCCCCGGGGCCCAGCGCAGCGCCGTCGCGGAGATTCGAGCCTAGTCGCCGGCGTGCCGTCCGAGCCGGCTCCTGGCCTCCTTCCAGCGCTCGTCGTCATCGTCGCCGTGCCGTCCCCACCGCTCGTGGCGGTGACGGCCCGACTTGCGGACGAAGCCGAACCGGACGACCTCGAGGTCCTCGTCCTGGACGTTGCCGACGCCCGCGGCGAACCGCTTGGTGTCCTCCGCGTCCGGATCGCAGTCGCTGGTGTCCACGACCTCGACGCACGGTCCGAACGCGAAGCCTCCCACCTCACAGCTGTCCTCGAGCGCGACGATCTCGCCCTTGTCCAGCGCGGAGTCCTCGGGGGCGATCTCCTGGTAGTAGCGGCCACCCACGAGGATGGTGCCGGGCATGATGAGCCCCGCACGCGCCCCGTTCTGGCCGTCCTGCCAGCCGCCGGTGCCCGGGATCGGCTGGCCCTGGTCGTCGAAGAAGAAGACCTCCTCGCCGAAGTAGGCGATCGATCCCGTCTGCTTGCAGAACGCGAAGAAGTTGAGCGAGCGCTCGACGGGCACGAGCTCGTCCCCGTCCTTCTCGGCCTCGAACTCCTCGACCACCCGCGTCCGCACGCCGTTCACCCAGCGCGTCTCGTCGAGCACCGTGACGGTGGCCACGCCCTCGTCGGACTCCAGCACCACCTGCCAGCCCGGGCGCAGCGGGAAGAAGGGGTTGTCCCCCGTGGTCTCGAACTTGCAGCGCTCGAGCAGGAACGAGCTCGTGAACTCGGGATCGGGCGTGAAGTCCGCCGCCGGCATCGGACACTGAGCGCGGGCGGTGCTGGCCCAGAGCAGCAGGCCCAGGGCGAGCGCCGTCCACGCGACGACACGAAGTGAGCTTGCGATCGTCATGTGCATCTCCTCAGAGCTCGAAGGAGCCTTCGGTGATCGTCTGATTTCCGCTCTTCTCGATCGCCAGCACCTCGAAGTCGTGCTCCCCCGGCTCGAGGGACGCCACGAACTCCGGTGGCAGCGTGAGGCTCATCTCCGGATCGTCCGAGGCCGGCACCGTGACCTGGAACGAACCGACGATGACCTGGTAGGCGACGACGCCGATCCTCCGCCTCGGGAAGCCGGGCGGCGGCGTCGACACCGTGGTCCAGGAGATGGTGACCGTGTCGTCCCCGACCTCGGCGTCCACCTCGGGCGCGGCGGGGACGGCATGGCTCAGCCGAGGCCGGCTGAGCAGGCGGACTCCGTCGACCTGCTCGCCCTTGAACGTGTACCTGCCCTCCGGGAACAGACCCAGCAGCACGTTCAGCGGCACGTCGGCGAGATTCGGCTCCGCGCCCTCGAAGAACAGCTCGGTCAGGCCGAGATCCCCGAAGCCGCCCTCGCCCTCGATCTCCATGATCTGGCGCCCGTTCGGGTGGAGGATCTGGACCTCTTCCCAGTCCTCCGCATCGAGGAACACGTGGAAGCCGAGGTCGTTGCCGGAGAAGTTGTACTCGATGAAGATCCGCGCCTCGGGGAACGGTTCGGCCCCTTCGGCCGCGGTCGCGCCGAACGAAAGTGCGCCCAGCAGGAGCACGTGGGTCTTGAGCATCGTCGTCCTCCTCGAAGTGCGAGTCCGGTCCCGAAGGCCGGAAACCCGCGTGGTTGGATGACGGCGATCTACTCGGGACGCGCGGGTGGCCGCATCGGCCGCACCGCCTAGGCGCGAAGAAGGCCGCGCATGCCACGCCCGTGTGGTGACGGCTCCGAGCCCCGGAGCTCAGGAGCTCCGGGCCGCGCGCTCCGCGAGCGCCGCGTCGAGCGCGCGGAAAGCCTCCACGGTCTCCGCGTAGATGAGGCGCCGCGCGAGTGGCAGCAGAAGCCCCGCGAAGTCCTCCACGTGATCGATGCGCGTGCGCTCGTTCGGGAGCGGCGTGAAGAGGAACGCGTGTTCCCCATCGAAGAGGCCCGGGAGTACGAGCCGCCCCTTCCAGCGCAGCTCGCGCGCGGGCTCGACGACGAGGAGACGCGGCTCGATCGTCATCGGCTCCCAGCCCGGCAGCGCCATGCGAAGCGACAACGTCTCTCCCACGGCGACCCTGCCCGACGCCTCGACGATGAAGGGGTTCCAGTCGCGATACGCGGGGAGGTCGACGAGGACCTCCCACACGCGCGCCGGGGGCGCGTCGATCTCCACGCTCGTCGCGATCCGCCAACGGAACGGGGAGTCGTCGCCCTCGGCGCCGCACGCGGCGGCGAGCGCGACCACGAGCAGGAGGGGGAGACGGGGGAGACGTTCGTTCATGGCAACCTCGCTCGGACGACGTAGAGGCCCTGGTTCTTGTCGGACAGGTACGCGTAGCCCCGGGCGTCCACGATCACGTCCTCGGTCTGGGTGACGAGCTCCGTCGGGAACACGCCGTAGCGGCGCTCGGGGTCGGCCGGCACGAAGTAGCCGACCTCGCGCACGCGCTGGGGGTCGGAGGTGTCGTAGAGCCGCAGCCCGGCGTCGAAGTGCGCGACGTAGACGAGATGGTCGGAATGGAAGAGGTGCGGGAGGCCGTTGTCGTGGTGCTGGTTGTGCGGCCCGGCGCGGCCGCCGCGCTCGCAGAAGCTCGCGTACGGCGCGCCCTCCGGGGGCGTCGGCTCGGGGAAGAACGAGAGCAGGCGGGGCTCCGTCTCGACGCTCAGATCTACCAGCGCGGTGTAGGCGCGGCCGGGGTCGGGCCGACAGCGCTCCTCGTGCGCCTCCGAGTTGATGATGGCGAGGCGGCGCTCGGGGATCGGAACGAAGGAGTGCACGCCCTGCACGCTGCCGAGCGAGGCGTCGGGCCGGAGCCGCCCGACCTCGTGCGGCCGGCTCGGATCCGACACGTCGAGGATGATCGCGCCGCCCACGCCGTACGGCAGATACGCGCGGTCGCCGACCACGTGCGCGGGGCCGTGCAGGTAGTAGCCCTCGCGCTCGGGCGCGACGCCGCTCGCGAGCTCCTGCTCGGGGAGGTGCCAGCTGCCGGCCTCGACGGGATGCGCGGGATCCGCGAGGTCGAGGATCACGTAGCGGTGGCCACGGAAACCGGGTGCATTCGCGGCGAGGTGCGCGTAGCGCCCGCCGGCGTAGAAGTTGCGGTGCGTGCCCGTGCCGCCGGCCTCCCACGTGCCGAGCAGCGTCGGTCGCGCGGGGTCGCGCACGCTCCACACGAGCACGCCCGCCGGTGACTCGCGCCAGGGCACGAGCGGCGGGCCGTGGCGAAGGGAGTGGACCAGGAGCCACGCGAACCCCTGCCACGGCGCGTGGCGGAGCAGCTCGGCGGGCGGCCGCTCGAGGCTCGTGAGCATCAGGCGCGCGGCCACCTGGATCTGGAGCGTCGCCGTGTTCGGCGGAGCCGGCACGAAGGCGAGCAGCTCGGGCGCGGCGGGCTCGGTGACGTCGAGGATGCTCCAACCGCGATCCCAGAAGTGAGCGGTGTAGAGATACCAGCGGTCTCCGACGATCTGGAGCGCGAGCTTGAAGGCCGGACGTCCGGCCAGGTCGTGGTAGCCGACGCGCTCGAAGTTCGAGGCGAAGCTCGCGCGCACCGCCCCGGGCCGCGCGTACTCGCGCGCGCCCCAGCCGACGACGCCCGCACCGAGCGCGAGCCCGGCGAGGAGACCGAGCGCAGCCCGCACGCCACGCGAGCGGCGGCCGCGCGCGCTCATGGCGTGCGGCTCCTCCGACGGGGGCGCGGCGCGTCCCGTTCGAGGTCCCGCGCGAGGGTCTCCACCAGATGGGCGACGAAGGCGTCCGGGCCTGCGGGCGCCGGAGCGGGCTCGCCCGCGATCGCCTCGGCAACGAAGTGGCCGAGGAGCGCGTGGAAGAGGTGCGCGGCCACGTGGCGTGACTCGCGCTCGACGATCCGGCCCGCGCGCATCTCCTCGCGGAGCGCGGCGGCGAGCGTACTGATGCGCTCGCCCGCGAGCCCGATCAGGGCGCCGCGCATCGGGCTCTGCGCGCGGTCCGGTCCGGAGCGCAGCGCCTCGCGGATCACGACGCGCGTCCAGTCGGGATCGCGCCGCAGCGCCGCGAGGAACTCCTCGCCGATCGCCGTGAGCCGCGCGCGGAGCGGTGCGTCGCCACGCAGGGCCGCGCGGACGTCCGCGGGTCGGAACGCCGACCAGCGGAAAGCCTCGGCAATCAGCGCGTCCTTCGACGGGAAGTAGTGATAGAGGGTGCCCTCGGTGAGGCCGACCGCGCGGGCGATGTCGCGCATGCCGGCGCCGGCGAGGCCGTGCGCCGCGAAGCAGCGGATGGCGGCCGCGAGCACGGCGTCGCGCTTGTTCGAAGACGGCTCCCCGGCGGCGGTGGCTCGGCCCATCGGGCGTCCTTCACAAACAAACGATTGATTGATTATCATCGGACTCGGCGGAGCGCAAGACCGGAGCCCCGGGACGGGCGGGTGCGGCGGGCCGGCCCGCCTAGAGGTTGAAGGCGAGCGGGAGGCCCGGGCGCTCCCACTCGCAGGCGACGAGCCGGCCCGAGCTCGAGAGCGTGATGAAGGCCGTCCGCAGCCCGGGCCCGCCGAAGCAGATGTTCGTGGTGAGCAGGTCGTCCGTGGCGACGTGTCGATGCGCGCCCTTCGGCGAGAAGATCGTGATGCCGCCGCGCAGGATGGTCGCGACGCAGACGTTCCCGTCCGCGTCCACGGCGAGCGAGTCGAGCGCCTCGCCCTGCGCGAGGTCCGCGAGCAGATACCCGCCGTTCTGCGACACGGGATTGCGTCGCATCACGCCGGGCATCGAGAGCTCCCAGTACCAGACGCGGCCGGTGTAGGTCTCGGCCACGTAGACCCGATCGCCGCCCGGCGAGAGCCCGATCCCGTTCGGGCCGCCGTCCAGCGGGAAGGCCATCTCGCGGATCATCGAGCCGTCGGGCCGCGCGTAGTAGACGCCCGTGCGGTCGCGGTCCCGCCTCCTCATCTTGCCGAGGTCCGTGAACCAGAAGCCGCCCGTCGCGTCGAAGACGAGGTCGTTCGGGCCCTTGAGCGGGATGCCGTCACAGCTCGTGTAGAGCGTCTTCACCTCGCCGCTCTTCGGGTCCACGCGCTGGATGCTGCCGCCGCGGTAATCGGCGGGCTGCTCGCCGGGGAGCAGCATCCCGCCGATCTCGTGCCACTCGAAGCCGCCGTTGTTCGTGACGTAGACGGCGCCATCGGGGCCGACCGCCGCGCCGTTCGGGCCGCCGCCGCACTCGGCCACGACCTCGTTCCGGCCGTCGGGAGAGACGCGCGTCAGCGTGCCGCGCCGGATCTCGACGAGAAGGAGGGAGCCGTCGGAGCACCAGACCGGCCCTTCCGGGAACTGGAGCCCCGACGCGATCTCGCGGAACTCGGGCAATGGGGCGGGCGGCTACGCGCTCGGCGGCAGGCCACCGCCGGCCGACGCAGGCGGCGCCAGGGAGGCCGGGTCGTAGTAGTACCGCTCGCTCTGGATCTTCCCGTTCTTGATCTCGTGGACCGCGACCTCGCGGAGCTTCGCGGTGCGTCCGTCGCGCATCGTCACCGCGGAATCCCACTCGATGCAGATCGTGTTGCGGCTGGTCCAGACGTTGCGCGGCGTCGAGACCATCGACGCCGTCATCTGCTCCCAGCCCTTCATCTTCTGCTCGAGGCCGACGTAGCCGTGGGCAGTCGCCCCGCTCGCCTCGACGGAGACGCAGTCGGGGTTGTAGAGCTCCCGGATCTCCGCCGCGCCGAAGCTCGGCCCCGTGCTCATGCGAACGATCTTGCGCGCGAGGCCGTCGAGGCTCGGCGCGGCCGCCTTCTTCTTCGCGGTGCCCTTCTTCCGGGCGGGCGCGCGGCGCGCGGACTTCTTCTTCGCGCGAGCGGGCTTCTTGCTGGAACGCTTCTTCGCCTTGGCCATGGGCTCCCTCCTCCTGGGCGCGGATGCGACGCAGCGAGTCTACACTGCGTCCAGGAGCGACCGCATGGGAGAATTCTCGACGATCGAACGCGACGGCCGGCTGCTCGTCGTCACCCTGAACCGCCCCGACGTGTTGAACGCCCTCCACCCGCCGGCGAATCGCGAGCTCGCGCAGGCCATCGACGAGTTCGCGGCGGATCCGGAGCTCTGGGTGGCGATCCTGACCGGGGCCGGACGGGGTTTCTGCGCCGGCAACGACCTCAAGCACCAGGCCCGCGGCGGCGACATGAGCGGGCAGCCCGAGACGGGCTTCGCCGGGCTCACCAACCGCTTCGACCTGACGAAGCCGGTGATCGCCGCGGTGAACGGCGTCGCGATGGGCGGCGGCTTCGAGATCGCCCTCGCCTGCGACCTGATCATCGCGAGCGAGGACGCGAGCTTCGCGCTGCCCGAGCCGCGCGTCGGCCTCGCGGCGCTCGCGGGCGGCGTGCATCGCCTGCCGCGCCAGATCGGCCCGAAGAATGCGATGGGGATGCTCCTCACCGGCCGGCGCGTCTCGGCGGAGGAGGGTCAGCGGCTCGGCTTCGTGAACGAGGTGGTGCCGAAGGGCGAGGCGCTCGCCGGGGCGAAGCGCTGGGCCGCGCAGATCCTCGAGTGCGCGCCGCTCTCGGTCCGCGCGAGCAAGCAGGCGGCGTCCCAGGGGCTCGAGTTCGGGCTCCGCGAGGCGATGGCCGGCTCCTACGACGAGCTCCGCCGCATGGTAAAGAGCGAGGACTTCGTCGAGGGCCCGAAGGCGTTCGCGGAGAAGCGCCCGCCGCGCTGGAAGGGCCGCTAGCGAGCGTCCGGGGGCGCCGGCCAGTCCTCGAGCACGAGCGCGGGGTCGCGGAGCTTCGCCTCGGAGCCGCGGCGCACGAAGAACTCGTCGCGCGGCGCGCGCCGGTAGCTCGCGCGGAAGTCGGGGCGGCGCAGCAGGCCGCGCGACGCGCCCTGGATCACGTCCGGGCGCTGCACGTGGATCACGTACTGCCAGTCCCACTTCGAGTGGCCGGGCTGGAAGCGGTCGACCTCGAGGTGCGCGATGTGCCGGTCGGACTTCCCGAGCACGTCGACTGCGGGCCGCTCCGAGAAGTAGGCTGCGATGCCCGCCCAGTGGTAGGCGACCACCGTGTCCGGCGCGCTCTCGGCTCGGAGCTGGCGCCCGAAGCCGACGAGCCAGCGGTTCTGCTCCTTCAGCAGGGTCTGCTCGGTCAGCGAGTACCAGTCGGAGCGTGCCTGCCCCGAGCTCGCGAGCACGCCGAGCGCGACCCCGGCCGCGACCACGGTCACGCGCGCCGCGGGGAGGCGCACGGCAGCCTGCACCCCACGCCAGAGCGCCGCGAGCACGAGCGCGAACGCCACGGGCAGCGCCGGAATCGCGAAGCGGCTCGGCAGCCCCGTCGCCCAGTCGCCGCCGACCCAGAGGTTGTAGGCGAGCGTCGCGACGACGAAGAGCGCGGCCGTGCGGTGGGCCACGCCGCGCGCGAGCGCCGCGAGGAGCCCGAGCGCCACGCTCGCGACCACCGGCCACGAGAGCCCGCGCAGCAGCGCCTCGCTCTGCTCGAGGCCGCTCGCCAGCACGAGCGCGCGGGGCGAGCCGGTGGCCTTCAGGTAGAACGTGTTCGGCAGCGGATCGCCGTAGTAGAGCTGGCCGAAGGCGAGGAGCCCGGCGAGCACGAGCGCGCCGAGCACGAGGCCGAATAGCGCCGCGCGCCGGCCGCGCCGCGCGACGAGCCCGGCCGCCCCGATCGCTCCCGCCGTCACCGCCGCGTCGAGGCGCACGAGGAGACCGAGCGCGAGCCAGACGAAGGCGCGGCGCGGCCACGGCGCCCCGGCCCGCTCCGCGCGCGCCACCTCGACGAGCGGCGCGAGCGCGAGCGCCGCGACCGCCGTCGTGTCGGCGCCCTGGAGTCCCCAGACCGGAAACGGCGCCCAGAGCGCGGCCGCAGAGGCCGCTGCGAGCCCGACGGCCGCCTCCCCGGAGAGCAGCTCGCCGAGCCGCGCCAGCAGCCAGAGGCAGACGCCGAGGAGCGCCAGCGAGAGGAGCTGGAACGTGAGCGAGACGTGCTGCGGGGCCAGCGGGAGCGCGTGGAGCGACGCCATCACGAGCGTCACGCCGGGATTGCTGATGCCCTGCACCGGCTCGCCGCCCGCGTTCCACACGAGGCCGTCGCCGTGCGCGAGGTTCCGCGCGTAGCGGAGCGAGATCATGGCGTCGTCCCAGAGCAGGAAGTGGCGCTCGCCCTCGACCGCGAGGCTGGTGCGCTGGATGTAGAGCCCGCCCCAGCCGAGGAAGAGCGCGAGCAGCAGCCAGAGGAGCCTCCGCACGCGCGCTACGAGGCCGGCGCCGCGCTCTCGCGTCGCGCCTGTTCGAAGAGCTCGCGAACGCGGGGATCGTCGGGTGGCGCGCGCTCGAGCAGCCGCAGGGCTTCCGCGGGGCGACGCGCGGCGAGCCACGCGCTCGCCGCGAGCCCGAGCGTCTCGACCTCGTCGCGAGGCGAGAGCCCCGCCGCGAGCGCCGCCTCGTAGCTGGCGGCCGCGCGCGCCCAGAGCCGCTCCCGCTCGTAGCTCCGGCCGAGCGCGAGGTGCGCGTGCGCCGTGGGCGCGAGCTCGAGGCTGCGCCACAGCTCGTTGCGGGCCTCGGCTGGCCGCCCGTCGCGGAGCAGCGCCTGGCCGAGCGCGAGATGGACGGAGCCGCGGTCGAAGCCCGCCCAGGCGAGGCGCTCGCTCGCGGCGCGCGCTGCCCGGAGATCCCCGCGCTCGAAGCTCCGCTGGTAGATGTCCTCGTCCACCAGCTTGGCGACCTGCACGATGAGCGCGAGCGCGCACGCCGCCCACACCGCGTGGCGCAGGCCGACGCGTCGCCTCGGACCGGGGGGCCGCTCCTCCACGTCGGAGCCGCTCCGGATCAGCACCTCGGCGATGCGGCCCTTGAGCTTCCAGATCGCGCCGTCGAGCACGAAGTGGTGGATGTTCACCGCCGCCGCCACGAGCAGCGCCAGCCCGGCATCGGCCGAGAGCGAGCCGAGCGCCTGCGGGCCGAGCACGAGGAAGGGCAGCGTCCACGGTGCAGCGCCAGCCAGTGCCGTCTTGGCATAGAAGCGTCCGTGACCGTGCCAGCCGCCCGACTGCCGCGCATAGTACGCGGTCACCCAGAGGTACTGGAGGAAGTGCGCGACCGCGATCCACGTGAAGTAGTGGGTGCGGAACTGCCAGCTCAGCGGATCGAGCCCCGGCGCGATCCGGAGCAGCTGGAACGCGTAGGGCAGCGAGAACCAGAGCAGCTGGCTCCCGGAGAGGAGCGCCGCCGGGAGGAGCGCGCGCCACGCGTTGCCCCGGCCGAGCCGGAACACCACGACGCCGAGCGCCACGAGGTACGCGAGGAGGAGGGGGCCGGCGAGCGCGAGCGCGACGGACAGCGGGATCCCGAGCGGCACGAACACCGCTCCCTGCTCGCTCGTGTAGCCGACGGGCAGGTCGTTCATCCGCGCCGCGGCGGTGTGCATCTGGAGGAACACGAGCGCGAACGAGAGCAGGAACGAGAGGTAGAGCCAGCGTTTCGTGCCGGGCTCGAGCGCAACGCCGCCGCGCCGCAGGAACATCACGGCCACGCCGTAGTTCTGCCCGGTATAGTGCCAGGGGCTCCAGGTGAGATAGAGCGTCACCAGGAAGGTCGCGAGCGCGGGCAGCCGGAGGCTCGCGAGGAAGAGCGCGAGGATCGCGAGCGTCGCCCAGACCGAGAACACCACGTACGCGCGCCGCTCGCGGCGACGCTCGTAGACGCGCAGCAGGGTCGCGCCGTAGTGCGGGACGCCGAGGGCGAGAATCAGCAGCGGGAAGAGAAGGCTCGGCTGCGCGGTGCGGATCTCCTCGCCGGCCACGAGGAAGAGCCCGAACGCGAGCGCATAGAGCAGACCGCAGCCGAAGAGCAGGTCGGGCCAGGGCCCGAAGAGCCACGGGGTCGCCTGCGGCCGCTCCGGCATCCCGTGATTATCGCCGAACGGGGAATTCTCCCGGAGCAGAAATCTGCCGTGATAGGGTGGCTCGCGGAGGGACCCCCCCATGAGCCCCGCCCCGCGGCTGATGCCTCTCCTCGCCCTGCTCGTCTCGTCACCCGTCTTCGCGAGCGACCCGGACCTCTGCTCCCCGGCGCCCCGCACCGGCTGCTTCCAGTCCGGCGAGGTGGAGCTCCTCGTCCACCGGGAGCCCCAGCGGCCACGGCGGGACGCGCTGATCTGGAGCTGGAAGGAAGGCGCCGCCGTCGCGCTCGCCGACCTCGGGGATCCGACTTCCGCGACCGACTACGCCGTCTGCCTGTACGACGGCGACGCCACCGCGCAGACCGAGCTCGCCGCGCCCGCTCCCGGCGCGGACAGCCTGCTGATCGGTCTCGACGCGCCCGCTGGCCGCTCGTGGCACGACGTCTTCGGACACGGCTTCGTGTATGGAGACCTGAAGCGCAAGCCGGACGGGCTCGCGTTCGGCGCGCTCGTGCCCGCGGGCGGCTCCGCGCTCGTGACGCTCTCGGGCGTGGGAGAGGCGCTCGGCCTCGCCGCGCTCGACGGCGTCGATCCGGACGCCGTGATCTCGCAGGTGCAGGCCAGCAACGGCGCCTGCTTCGGGGCGCCGGTCTCGGTCGAGATCACGAACGGACCGCCCTTCCCTGCCACCGCCGACGTGATCGATCCCGCCGGCGGCGCGGCGCTGCTCGACGAGCTGGCCGCGCTCTACAACGAGAAGCACGGCGGCCCGCCGCTCAACATGACGCTCTGGATCTCTGCGGTGGGCGCCGCCGAGATCCAGAACGAGGTCGTGACCACCGATCCGACGCTGCTCGACACCGGCGCGCTCTATGGCGCGCTCCACGTCGCGGGCTGGTACGGCGGCATGTGGTTCGCGCGCGACGGCTTCCAGAGCCCGGCGCCGCCGGCGCCGAACGTGGGAGCGCTGCCCGGGATCGAGTTCGTCTATCGGCGCGGGCGCGACGTCGCCCTCACCGGGACCGACGCCCAGGTTGCGAGCTATCTCACGAACTCGGTGCCGGTGCCGAACAACTTCGACCAGGGTACGGGCCTGCGCTCGATGATCAGCCTCTACGGGTACAACACCGGCTACGCGCTCACCGTCACGGAGGACACGGCCGGCGGCCTCGTCACGCCGCCGCCGCCGAGCAAGCTGGCCTGCGAGGGCTCGCACCCGCCGCTCACGTCGCCCGTGGGTCCGCCCGCGAACGCGCCGCTCCTCTCCTGCTCCTACGACCCGTCCTTCCTGGACGCGGTCGAGGGGCTCCGCCCCGAGCGAGATGCGTACGTCGCCGCGTTCGCGGCCGACGCCGCGGCGCTGAAGGCGTTCCAGGACACCGAGGAGGTGCGCGGGCGCCGCGTGTGGACGTTCTTCCTGGGCGGCGTGATCAAGAAGGACCAGGCCGTGCGCGAGGCGCTCTGGGACGTGGACAACGCCTTCCTCGAGGTGATCCACGCCGGCGCGCTCACCAACATGAAGGCGCAGACCGACGCCGACATGGCGCTCGGCCGGCGCTACGCGGTGTCGGAGGCCGTGCTCAAGGGCTGGCTCGCGAGCTACCAGCTCGGCCTCTCGGCGCCGGAGCCGCGCGTGCTGCCGCGCTTCGATCTGGGGACGACGCCGGTCGAGGCCTTCTAGCCCACGAGATCCGGGACCTCGGCGAGGTCCCGGATCACGTGCGTGGGCGCGGGGCCCGTGTGCGCGCGGAGCGACGCCTCCGGATCGGCCACGCGGCGCACGAGCCACGCGGTCGAGAGGCCCGCCGCGGCGCCGCCGGCCACGTCGAGCTTCAGGTGGTCGCCCACGTGGAGCGTCTCGCCGGGCGCGGCGCCGAGCACCGCGCAGGTGGCGTCGAAGATCTCGCGGCGCGGCTTCCGGTAGCCAGTCGCATCGGAGACGAGCACCGCGTCGAAGTGCCAGCGCAGCCCCGCCTCCTCGAGGATGCGGAGCGCCGTCTGCGAGTGCGAGAAGTTCGAGCAGACGCCGAGCTTCACGCGGCCGCGCAGCCGCTCGAGCACCTCGACGTGGTGCGGGTGGTGCGTCACCTGCTCGCGCAAGAGCCGCATGTGCTCCTCGGTGAGCAGCTCCGCGAGCGCGCCGTCCTCGATGTCGAGCCGGCGCAAGAGCTCCTCCATGCGTTCCAGGGTGGGCAGCTCGCGCCCGGCCTCGGCCCGCGGCGCGCGCACCTCGCGCTCCACCGCGATCAACGCCTTCCCGAAGTCCTCCCACGAGACCGGCGCGCGCGCCCGCACGTGCGCATGGAGCACGCCGGCCGTCGACGGGAAGCGCCGCCCGTCGATCTCGATCGGCGGCAGCCGGTCCATGTGCAGATCGACGAGCGTGTCGAAGAGATCGAAGACGACGGCACGGATGGGCACGGCAAGGGGCTCCGAAGTCGGGCGAGTCTAGCGGTCCGCTTCCTCGCTCCGTTCAGTAGATTGAGACTGCACGCCCTCGGAGACGGAGCATGACCTCCATCGAGCTCGATCACACGATCGTCCCCGCGCGCGACAAGGAGCGTGCGGCGCGCTTCTTGGCGCGCATCTTCGACCTCCGCTACGAAGGGCCGATCGGTCCCTTCATCGCGGTCCGCCTGAACGACGGCCTGACGTTCGACTTCGACGATCGCGGGGAGCACTTCGAAGTCCACCACTACGCGTTCCGCGTCGCCGACAGAGACTTCGACGCGCTCCTCGCTCGCGTGCAGGCCGAGGGGATTCCCTGGGGCAGCCATCCCTGGTCGCGAACGAATCGTGAGCTGAACCGCGACGGCGGCGGCCGCCGCTTCTACTTCGACGACCCGGACGGCCACGTGCTCGAGGCCTTCACGCGCTGAGCGCTCAGCCCTTCGGCGCGGCGTCCCTCGCGAGCGCGCGCGCGAGCGCAGGCCGGGCCGAGAGCCGGCCGAGGTAGCCGTCGAACAGCTCGCCCTTGGGCATGATGTGATGGGGGCCCCACTGGAACACGCTCGCGAGGAGGATGTCCGCGGTCGAGAAGGCGTCGCCGAGCAGGTACGGCCCGCGCTCGAGCGCGCCGCGCAGGCGGCGTTCCATCGCCTCGAACGCCTCCTTCTCTCCTGGATCTGCGTCGGCGCGCCCCGTCGCCTTCGCGACCACCACGGGCTCGATCACGCCCGGGTAGTAGAAGAGCCAGGTGAGGTAGTCGGCGCGCCGCGGGTCGCCCACGGCGGGGCCGAGCTTCGCGCGCGGGAACGCGTCCGACAGGTAGAGGCAGATCGCCGCGGACTCCGTCACGAGGCGCCCGTCGTGCCGCAGCGCAGGCACCTTCTTGTCGGGATGGGGATTCCGCGGGTCGCGCGCGCCCGTGCCATCCGCGCGCCGGATGTCCATGTACTCGACCTGATGGGGCTCGCCGAGCTCCTCGAGCAGCCACAGGATGCGCGACGAGCGCGACTGCGGCGCGTGGTAGAGGATGAGCATCGGGGCCTCCGTGCGCGCCAGCCGATGCTACGCGATCCCACCCGGCGCGGCGCCGCGCGTGCACGGCAGGCTGACGCCGCGCTGGCAGCAGGCCCTGGCGCGTTGCCGCTCCGGTGGCGAAGCTCGCAGATCCGATCCGGAGAGGGAGCGGTGGCACCGAAGATCACGCTCTACGGGCTCGCGCGGATTCCCTTCACCGAGAAGTGCCGGCGCGCGCTCGTGCTGAAGGGCCTCCCGTTCGAGCTGTGCGAGCCCGCGGGCCCCGAGGACTACGCGCGCTGGAGCCCGAAGACCGGGCTCCTCCCGGTGCTCACGATCGACGACGAGCTCGTCTCGGACTCGACCGACATCCTGCTCCGGCTCGAGGAGCTCTGGCCGGAGCCGCCGCTCCTTTCCCCCGACCCGGTCGTGGCGGCGCAGCAGCGGCATCTCGAGAACTGGGCCGACGAGTCGTTCCTCTGGCACTACCAGGAATGGCTCCGCGCCTCGGGCGGGACCGGGGCGCCGCAGCCGCCCGCCCCGCGGCGCGGGCTCCGCGGCCTGCTCCGGCCTCGGCCGAAGCGCGCGCCCCAGATCGCAGAGCTGCTGCGGAGCCTCGAGGCGCGCCTCGACGACCTCGTGAATTTCCTCGGCGGGCGCCCGTTCTTCCATGCGGATCAGGTCAGCATGGCGGACCTCACGGTCTACTCGATGCTGCGCTCGCTCCAGATGGACCAGATCCCAGGCGCCGCGGCGCTCGTCGCCGAGCGGCCCCGCCTCGTCGCCTTCATGCTGCGGGTCGAAGAAGCAACGGGCGGCTAGCGAACCCCCGCGAGCTCCGCCGCGTAGCTCCGCGACGCGCGCCAGTAGCAGAACGCGCCCACCAGATTCAGCGCGAGCGGGATCACGAGCGCCCAGCGCACGGACTCCGCACCGAAGCCCGGCGCGAGCACGTCGGAGAGCACGCCCACCGCGAAGGGCCCCGCGCCGAGCCCGATCAGGTTCAGGAAGAAGAGCAGGATCGCCGAGGCGAGAGCGCGCATGTGGGGCGGCGCCAGGTTCTGCGTCGCCGCGTACGAGGGCGGCGGCCACATGCCGCCGACCAGGCCGCCCGGCACGAAGACGAGGAGCGCCACGATCGGGTCGGGCCAGAGCAGGAAGGCGAGCTGGAACGGGAGCGCCGCGAGTACCGACACCGCACACAGTCGGAGCGCCCAGCCGGGTCGCGCCGCGCGAGCCAGTCGGCGACGAAGCCGCCGAGCAGGGTCGAGAGGAAGCCCGTCGCACCGGAGAGGAGCCCGATCCAGAGCCCCGCCTCGGCCATCGAGAAGTCGTGGACGCGCATCAGGAAGACCGGCTTCCAGATCGCGAAGCCGTACCCGGAGAAGGACGCGAGCGAGACGGCGGGCACGAGCCAGCGGAAGGTCTGGAGCGCGCGCAGGTGGCGCAGCACCTCGCCCGTGGTCGCGCTTCCGCCGGCGCGCCGCGTCGCCTCGTAGCCGCCGCGCCGCGGCTCGCGCACCGTGAGGCGCACGAGCAGCGCCAGGGCGAGGCCCGGGAGCCCGATCCAGACGAACGCCGCGCGCCAGCCGAAGTGCTCGCCGATCCAGCCGCCGAGCGAGTAGCCGACCAACGTCCCGAGCGGCACGCCGAGCGAGAAGATCCCGAGCGCGGTCGCGCGTCGCTCGGGCGGGAAGTAGTCGGAGAGGAGCGCGTGGGAAGGCGGCGTGCCGCCGGCCTCGCCGATCCCGACCCCGATCCGCGCGAGCGTGAGCTCGGTGAAGCTCCGCGAGAGCCCGGTGAGCGCCGTCATCGCACTCCAGACCGCGAGGCCGATGGCGATCACCGAGCGCCGCAGCCAGAGGTCTGCGAGGCGCGCGACGGGGATGCCCGCGATCGTGTAGAAGATCGCGAAGGCGAAGCCCGTCAGGATTCCCATCTCGGCGTCGCTCGCGCCGAACTCGGCCTTGATCGGCTCGATCAGGATGGAGATCAGCTGGCGGTCCACGAAGTTCATCACGTAGACCAGCACGAGCACGCCGAGGACGTAGTTCGCGTAGGCACGCGAGGGGGCACGCAGCTCGGGTGCGGCGTCGTCCATCGGGGCTCCCCCCCTCCCTGTAGCACGGGCGGGGAGCCCCTGTGCGACAATGCCCGCGGAGGAATTCCCATGAACATCACCGGTCGTTGCTACTGCGGGGCGCTCCGTTTCGAGGCGAGCGGCGAGCCGGTGTTCAAGGGCCAGTGCCACTGCCGCGAGTGCCAGTACATCTCGGGCGGGCACCCGAACCTGGTGATGGCGATGCCGGAGGCCGGCTTCCGCTGGACCCAGGGCAAGCCGAAGGGCTTCCGCCGCGACGACCTCGATCCCGCCCGCGCCGTGCTGCGCGAGTTCTGCGCGGAGTGCGGCACGCACGTCGTGTCGCGCGCCCCGGCGCTCCCCGGAACCGTGATGCTCAAGGTCGGGACCTTCGACGACCCGAGCCTCTTCGGCGGGCCGCAGATGATCATCTTCACGATCGACAAGCAGGCCTTCCATCACGTGCCGGCGGGCGTGCCGGCCTTCGAGCGTTTCCCGGGCTAGGCCGATGCCGAGGTCGGATGCTGGACCAACGCACCGAGTTCGAGGAGAAGGGCTTCGTCCGCATTCCCGGCGCGTTCCCGCGCGAACAGGCCGCAGCCATGGAGGCGCGCGTGTGGGCCTGGCTCGAGCGGAAGTACGGGCTCTCGCGGGGCGACCCCGCGACCTGGCGGGACGTCGCGCCGACCGGCCTCCAGAACCTGAAGCGGCAGAGCGTCTTCGACGCGATCGGGAGCGAGGTCACGTGCGCTGCGCTCGATGCGCTGCTCGGAGCGGGCGGCTGGGAGCGGCCGCGCGACTGGGGCGGCTTCCTCGTCACCTTCCCGGGACCGGGACCCTGGCGCGTCCCGAGCCGCGTCTGGCACACGGACTTCGGCTTCCGGGCCCCGTCCGAGCGCCCGCACGGCGCGCTCGTCCTGAGCTTCCTCTCGGACGTACCGCCGGGCGCCGGCGGCACGCTCGGCGTCGAGGGCTCGCCACGCCTGATCCGGCGCTTCCTCGCGGAGCATCCGCGGGCCGCGCAGTCGAGGATGAAGAACGTGCGCCTCGCGCTCTGCGCGAGCGACCCCTGGTTCCGCATCCTCACGTCCGCCGACGCGGACCCGGCACGGAGCGAGCGGCTCATGCAGCCGGGCGCGGCGATCGGCGGCGTGCCGGTTCGGGTCGTCGAGCTCTCGGGGGAGGCGGGTGATCTCGTGATCGGCCATCCCTGGCTGCTCCACGCGGGCGCGCCGAACTGCGGGACGCAGCCGCGCATCATGCGCGTGCAGCGCGTCAGGGCCGCGTGAGCTGCGCGAGCTGCGGGCGGGCGAACCGCGCCGGCGCGCGCTTCTGCGCGGGCTGCGGGGCGTCCCTCGCGCCGCGCTGCCCCGCGTGCGGCGTCGAGGCGCGGCCCGACGCGCGCTTCTGCGACGCGTGCGGCGCGGCGCTCGCGCCCGCCTCGGCGCCGGCCGAGGCTTCGGTCGCACGCAAGGTCGTGACGATCGTGTTCGCCGACCTGATCGGCTCCACCGCGCTCCAGGAGAAGCTCGACCCCGAGTCGGTGAGCCGCGTGATGGAGGCCTATCACGCGGCCGTCCGCGTCCCGGTCGAGGCGCACGGTGGCACCGTCGTGCAGCTCCTCGGCGACGGCGTGATGTGCGCGTTCGGCGTGCCGCAGGTGGCGGAGGACGACGCGCTCCGCGCCGTGCGCGCCGCCGTGGCCGTGCAGCAGGCCTTCCGCGCCTTCGTCACAGAGCACCCGGAGCTCGCCGGCAAGGTCGGGCTCCGCGTCGCGGTGAACACAGGCGAGGTCGTGGTGAGCGACGACTACGCCGCGGGCATCGGCGATCCCCTGAACGTGGCCGCGCGCCTCCAGCAGGAGGCGCGCGACGGCGACGTGCTGATCGGCGAGTCTACGCAGCGTCACGTGCGCGAGCGGGTGACGCTCGTGCAGGTCGGGAGCTTCGCGCTCAAGGGCCGCGCGGAGCCGGTGGCGGCCTACCGGGTGGTCTCGCTCGAGCGGCCGCCCGGCGCGGCGGCGCTGCCCTTCGTCGGCCGCGAGGACGAGCTCCGCCGGCTCCAGGCCGTGTACGACGCGGCGCTGTCGGCGCCCGCGGCGCGGCTCGCCGTGCTGCTCGGCTCGCCCGGGCTCGGGAAGTCGCGGCTCGTGGCCGAGCTCGCGCAGCGCCTCGAGGGCCGCGTCGCGCTGCTCTCGGCGCGCTGCGAAAGCGCGCGCGGCGCCACCTTTGCCCCGCTCGCGGCGGCGCTGCGCGCGCACCTCGGCGAGCGCGGCGAGCCGAGCGCGCAGGTCGAGGCGCTCCTCCCCGCCGACGAGCCGGAGCGCGCGCGGATCGTGTCGGGCGTCGCCGCACTCCTCGCCGGCGAGCCGGCATCTCCCCAGGAGACCTTCTTCGTGGTGCGGCGGTTCCTGGCCGCACTCGCGAAGCCGCGGCCGGTGCTGCTGGTAGTCGACGACCTCCACTGGGCCGAGCCGCTGCTCCTCGATCTGGTCGAGCACCTCGTGCAGTGGGGCGTCGGCGTGCGCCTGCTCGTGCTCGCGGCGGCGCGTCCCGAGCTCCGCGCGCTCCGCTCCTCGCTCGCGACGCCGGGCCCGCTCGCGAGCGACGTGGTGACGCTCGCCGGTCTCGACGCCGTCGCCGCCACGCAGCTCGCCGCGCGCGTGATCGGCGCCGAGGCGTTCCCGGCCGCGATCGCCGGGCGCGTGCTCGCAGCGAGCGAAGGCAACCCGCTCTTCCTGGCCGAGCTGGTCCGCATGCTGGTGGACGACGGCGTGCTGCGCCGCCAGGGCGAGGCGTGGGTCGCGGCGGACGCGATCGCGGACTTCGCCATGCCGCCGAGCATCCACGCGCTCCTCGCCGCGCGCATCGAGCGCCTCGCACCCGAGGAGCGCACGGTGCTGGAGCGCGCCGCCGTCGTGGGCCGGCACTTTTCGCGCTCGGCGCTGGCAGCGCTGCTCCCGCGCGAGCTCTCCGATCTCTATGCGCGCCTCGAGGCACTGCGGCGGAGCGAGCTGATCGAGCCCGACACGGGCTGGCTGCTCGGCGAGCCGGCGCTCCGCTTCCACCACGCCCTGATCCGCGACGCCGCCTACCGGCGCCTGCTCAAGAACACGCGCGCGGAGCTCCACGCGCGGATCGCTGGCTGGATCGAGGAGCGCGTCGGCGCGGCCGTCGAGTACGACGAGACGATCGGCTGGCACTTCGAGCAGGCGCACCAGAACCTGCGCGAGCTCGGCCCGCTCGACGAGCGCGCCCGCGACTTCGGCGCGCGCGCCGCCCGCTACCTCGGCGCCGCCGGACAGCGCGCGCTCGCGCGCGACGACCTGCCGCTCGCCGCGGGCCTGCTCGGCCGCGCGCTCGAGCGCCTCGAGCCCGAGAGCCCCGCGCGCACCGAGCTGCTGCTCGACTGCTGCGAGGCGCTGCTCGCGACGGGCGAGGTGGGCGCCGCGACGCCCGCCGTCGCCGAGCTCGAGCGGCTCGCCGCCGGCTCGGAGCGGCTCCGCGCCTGGCACACCTGCTTCGCGGGCCAGCTCGCCGCGCTCACGGACCCGGAGGCGCTCCGCGCCACTGCCGAGGCCGCCGCGGCTGCCGCCGATACGCTCGCGGCCGCCGGCGATACGGTCGGCGAGGCGAAGGCGCACTCGGTCCACGCGGGCGCGCTCGCGCGGCTCGGCGCGATCGGCTCCTGCGAGGCGGCGCTCGACCGGGCGCTCGCGGCCGCACGTCGGGCGGGCGACCGGCGCCGCTCGAACGCAGTGCTCGCCGGTGCGCCGCTCGCGGCGCTCCTCGGTCCGAGCCCGGTGACGCGTGCGAGCGGGCGCTGCCTCGACGTGGTGCGCGTGCTGCGCATCACCCAGGGCGCGCCGGCCGTCGAGGCCGTGGCGCTCCGCTGCCAGGCGGTGCTCGAGGCGCTCCGCGGGCGGCTGGACGCGGCACGCCGCATGATCGCGGCCGCGCGGCGCCTGGTCGAGGAGCTCGGCATCACGCAGCAGCTCCTCGAGTCCTCCGTGTTCGCCGGGCAGATCGAGTGGCTCGCGGGCGACGCCGTCGCCGCCGAGCGCTGGCTGCGCGACGCCTACACCGGACTGCGTCAGCGCGGGCTCCGCATCGACGCTGCGCGCGCGGCGGCGCAGCTCGGACGGATCCTCCTCGCGCAGGGCCGCGCGCGCGAGGCCGAGGAGCTCTCCCACGAGAGCGAGGCACTCGCCGGCGACGACCTCCAGGCGGCCATCGCCTGGCGCGGCGTCCGCGCCGAGGCGCTGGCGCAGCGCGGCGAGCACAGCGCCGCCATCGACCTCGCGCGGAGCGCGGTCGAGATCGCCGCCGCGACCGACGCCCTGCTCCACCATGCCGACGCGCGCCGGGCGCTGGCCGCGGTGCTCGCCGCCGCCGGGCGCTCCGAGGCGGCGGCCGGCGAGGACGCGCGCGCGCTCGAGCTCTGGGAGGCGAAGGGCGCGACGCTGCTCGCCGAGCGCGCTCGGCGCGAAGTCAGTCCGGGCGTGCCGCTTCGCTCGACGAGAGCGGCGGACGAGCGGGAGATCGCACGCCGTCAGGTGCGGGAGAACGCCGCGACAGCCAGCGCGGCTCGCATGGAGGCCGCGGTCGAGGCGCGCGATCTCGACGCGATCGCGGTCGAGCTCGCCGAACTCGCCGAGGTCGTCGAGCACCCGACCGGCGCAGGCTTCGACGGCAGGGCCATGTTCGTCGCGTGGCGCCACTTCCTGCAGGCCGAGGCGCCGGTCTTCCGCAGCACGCCGCTCGCGACCCTCGGCGATTCGCTCGCGATCTGTTGTTCGTCGATGTCGTTCGCTGCGCTCGGGCCGCGCGGCGAGAGCGAGCTGGGCTCCTTCGGAGCCGTGGAGCGGGAGGAGTTGGCCCTGATCGAAGTCGGCGCACGGGGCCTCCAGCGCCGGATCGAGCTGTTCGCGCCGGACCAGCTCGGCGACGCGGTCGCGCGGCTCTACGCGCGCCACGCCGAGCTCCTGCCAACGGGGCCGGAGCGAACGCGCGCCGAGACGACGGCGCGCGCGGTCGCCGCGTGGCTCGAGCGCGAGTCGCGCGCCGACCGCTTCGACGGCCACGTCAGAGCGTCGCTCCGGTTCATCGACCACCAGCGCGGCGGGTTCGGGTCCGTGAGCGGAGCCGAGGCCTTCCTGAGCGGGCATCGCGCGCTCCACGAGCTCGCGCGCGACGTGTCGTTCGGGGTGGAGGAGGTGCCCGGCCTGGAGCCCGACGCATTCCTGCTCCGCACGAGGACCTCCGGCATCGATCGCGCGAGCGGGGGCGTGTTCGAGCGCCCCCTCCTGCTTCTCGGGAGCTTCGAGGGCGACGGGCGGATCGCCCGCGTCGAGTGGTTCGAT
>Ga0187893_10001864_pt1 | contig 48294 bp, 48 predicted proteins | sample MA1701074metaG_FD_139574 | JGI IMG/M metagenome (GOLD analysis project Ga0187893, IMG submission 139574) | White microbial mat communities from a basaltic lava cave in the Kipuka Kanohina Cave System on the Island of Hawaii, USA - MA170107-4 metaG ... | reverse complement strand
GTCATGAAATCTTTGATGAGAATGGTGTGAAAGCGTTCCATAAAATATAGTATAATCTGACCAACTCCTAATTCCTATGCCTCATTCGGATTTCGTGCACCTTCATTGTCACAGCCAGTATAGCCTCTTAGACGCCGCTTCGAAGATCCCGGATTTGATGAAGCGGGCGCAGGAGCTCTATTTTCCCGCCCTTGCCATGACGGACCACGGCAACCTCTTCGGCGCCATCGAGTTCTATGAAGAAGCGATCCGCCACGGCGTCAAGCCCATCATCGGCATGGAAGCCTATCTCGCTCCGGGATCGCGCTTTGACAAGCAGGCCCACGGCATCAAGGAGGCCTCTTTTCACCTCACCCTTCTTGCCCGGAACGAGGTGGGCTACAGGAACCTCATGAAACTCACCTCGATCGGTTACCTCGAGGGTTTCTATTACCGCCCGCGCATTGATAAAGAAATCCTCAAAATCCACTCGGAAGGCCTGATTGCCCTTTCGGGGTGCCTTAAAGGGGAAGTGCCTTATTATGTTTGGAATGACCGGGGGGAGGAAGCGAAACGCGCGCTTCGCGAATTTCTCGACATTTTCGGGAAGGAAAATTTTTATCTCGAGCTTTCCGATCAGGGGCTTGAGCCCCAGCAAAAGGTGATCCGGGGCTATGAGGGGCTTGCCAAGGAATTCGGCCTCGGCCGCGTGGTCACCAATGATTGCCATTACATCCATCAGGCCGACGCCGGGGCGCACGACGTTTTGATCTGCATCGGCACGGGCTCCAATATCGACGAGCCCAACCGCATGCGCTATCAGGGCGACCAGTATTACCTGAAATCCGCGGAGGAGATGCGCAAACTTTTCCATGAATTCCCGCAGGCCCTCAAAGCCACGATTGAAATCGCCGATCGCTGCAATCTCGAACTCAATTTCAACCAGACCCACCTGCCCCATTTTGAGCCCCCGCCCGGCAAGACGCAGGAAAGTTATCTTGAGGAACTTTGCTTTACTCATTTGAGACAGCGGATGGGCGGCGAAGTCCCGGCCGACTATCAGTCCCGGCTTCGTTACGAGCTTGATTTGATCAATAAAATGCGCTTCACGAGTTACTTCCTGATCGTGTGGGATTTCATCCGTTACGCCAAAGAAAAGGAAATCCCCGTGGGACCGGGAAGGGGCTCCGCCGCGGGAAGTCTTGTGGCCTATGCCTTGAGCATCACGGATATCGACCCCATTGTGCACGGCCTTATTTTCGAGCGTTTCCTCAATCCGGAAAGGATTTCCATGCCGGATATCGATATCGATTTTTGTTATGAACGGCGCGATGAGGTGATCGAATACGTGAGGAGAAAATACGGCGCGGAAAACGTGGCCCAGATCATCACCTTCGGAACCATGCAGGCGCGCGCGGTGGTGCGCGATGTGGGGCGAGTGATGGGGTTGAGCTATCCCGAGGTGGACCGTCTCGCCAAGATGATCCCGATGGAACTCAACATCACGATCGAGCAGGCGCTTACGCGCGAGCCCAAGTTCAAGGAACTTGTCGATTCGGACCAGCGGATCGCCCGGCTCATCGAAACCTCCAAGGCGCTGGAAGGCCTCACACGCCATGCCTCAACCCACGCCGCGGGGGTCGTGATCTCCGACCTGCCGCTTCCGGAATACACCCCGCTTTTCAAAACCGAAGACCAAACCACCACGCAATATTCCATGACCGCCCTCGAGAAAATCGGGCTTCTTAAAATGGATTTCCTGGGATTAAAAACACTCACCGTGATTGACCAGACTACGAAGATTGTCAAACGCACCCGGGAACTGGATATTCGGATGAACGAAATTCCTTTTGACGACCGGGCCACTTACGAAATGCTCGGCCGGGGCGAATCCTCCGGAGTGTTCCAGCTGGAATCGAGCGGGATGCGCGATCTCCTCAAGAAAATGAAACCCACGCGCTTCGGGGACCTCGTGGCGCTCCTCGCCCTTTACCGGCCGGGGCCCCTCGGAAGCGGCATGGTGGATGATTTCATCAAGCGCATCCATAGCCCGAGCCTCATCAAATACGACCATCCCAAACTCGAGCCCATTTTGAAGGAGACCTACGGAATCATCCTTTATCAGGAACAGGTGATGCGGATTGTCCACGAGCTCGCGGGCTTCAGCCTCGCCAAAGCCGATCTTCTGCGCCGCGCCATGGGAAAAAAGATCCCCGAAATCATGGAGCGCGAAAAAAAGGCCTTTATCGACGGGTGCCGGGCGGGCGGCGTCGGCGAACGGATCGCCGAGAGGATCTGGGAGCTCATCGAATTTTTCTCAGGCTACGGTTTCAATAAAAGCCACAGCACGGCCTACGCCTTTATTTCCTACCAGACCGCCTATCTGAAGGCGAATTACCCCATCGAATTTATGACCGCCCTTCTCACCTCGGAAATGGGCAATACCGACAAGGTGGTGCGTTATATCGAGGCCAGCAAAAAAATGGGGATCGGAGTCCTCCCGCCCTCCGTCAACGAAAGCTGGTCGGAATTCACCTGCGTGGGGGGGGACCGGATCCGGTTCGGGCTTTCGGCCGTGAAAAATGTCGGGACGACCGCCATTGATTCCGTCCTCGCGGCGCGGAAAAAAGGCGGGCCGTTCCGCTCCTTTATTGATTTTACCCAGCGGATCGATCTCCGGGTCTGCAACCGGAAGGTGCTGGAGAGTTTGATCAAATGCGGCGCCTTTGACGAATTCGGCCACCGCCGGTCCCAGCTCATGGCGATGCTCGATCCGGCGCTTGAAATGGGGTCCACGGCCCAGAAAGACCGGCTGCGCGGTCAGCTTTCCCTGTTGGGGGGCATGGGCGGGGGAGACTCGGGGCTCGGTCAATTTCAAATGCCCGAAATTCCGGAATGGCCAGAGAGCCAGATCCTGGCCTTTGAGCGGGAGCTTCTGGGGTTTTATGTGACGACCCATCCTTTGAGCAAATACGAAAAAACCCTCAAGAATTACGCCACGGCGACGACCGACACTCTCTCTGACTTTCGCGATCAGGAGGAAGTGACGATGGGGGGAGTGATCGATGCCGTGAAAGAAATTATCACCAAAAGGGGCGACAAGATGGGGTTCCTTACCCTGCAGGATTTGAGCGGCTCCTGCGAAGTGGTTGTTTTTCCGGAGCTTTACCGCACCGCCGCCGCCCTGATCCAGAAGGACATGGCCATTTTTATCCGCGGCAAGGTGAATTCGCGGGATGATGTACCCAAAGTGATTGCCGAGGAAATCGTCCCCTTGGAAGAGGCCAAAAAGCGATTTACGCGGCTCCTTTCCATCGACCTTCATACGGCGGGCCTGGATGCCGATATGCTTCAAAGGCTCAAAGAAATCCTGAACCGCCATAAGGGAAGGGTGCCTGTTTACTTGAGCTTCCGTGATCCGGCCGGCAAAGTGGCCGTGATTCAGCCGGGAGAGGAATTCCGGGTCGAAACCACGGACGAACTTTTTCAGGCGATTGAGTCCCTTCTCGGTGAAAATGCCGTCAAAATCCGTTAAGGAGAAAAATGACCGAACAGCCTGCTCCGCCGCCGCGTCCTCTTCCGGGCGCTCCGCCTCCGCTTAAACCGCCCACTCCGCCGCCCAACCCCTGGCTTGCCATCTGGTTTCATCCGCGCCGCACCGTCCGGCATATTCTGGACACGGAGCCGAGCTATGGAGTGGCTTTTTTGGCGGCGATGATCGGAATGCTTCAATCCGTCACACAGATTCTTCAAACCGCCAAGGCGGGCAGGGTCGAACTCAACGTTACCACCATGGGGTTTGCCGTCTTCGGCGGGTTTATCGTCGGGCTCCTCGCCCTTTATCTCTTGGGTTTCATTTACCGTGTGTCGGGGCATTGGTTTGGAGGGCAGGGGGACAGCCAGGACGTCCGGGCCGCGATTTCCTGGCCCCAAGTTCCGATTTTTCTTTCTTACCTCGTTTGGTTTATTTTGTTTTACAAGGAAAGCATCGGCCTCCCCGAACTGCCCGTCTCGGAAAACATCATTTATCTTTCCGTGGCCACTTTCTTTTCTCTGTGGTCTTTTCTCCTGGCCTGTCACACGGTGGGGGAGGCGCACGGCTTCTCCGCATGGAAAGGTTTTTTCACGATGCTCGCCGGCAATTTGCTTCTTCTCTCCCCCTTGGTCGGAGTGCTTTTGGTGGTGGGCCTGCCGAATATTTCTAAACTCGTCAAGTCCGGCGGGGGGAGTCAATGGAAGCCGCCCGCCGCTCCGGCGGGGTTCTCGAAAAAGGCCCAGCCCGGCGGTAAGCCTTCGAAAGGCAAAGCCGCTCCGGCCGTTAAAGAGGCCGTAGAGATTGCGGGGGTGAGCGAAACCGACCTCGATCTTTTCCGGCTTTCCGGAGAAGTGGTCCGGATCAAACTCAAAAAGGGTGGGGAAATGGAAGTCCCGATCCTGGATTATGACAGGGACTTTTTGTATGTAGACACCCCCAAGGGGATGCTCAATCTTCCCCGGGGTAAGGTCGAGAGGATCGATTCGAAGAGAAAACCCGCCCCCGCCTCCGTTACCGCAACCTCTTAATTTTTCGATTGCCAATCACTTTTTTTCATTTTTAAATAACCCTCAGACTACCCCCGGATTAAATGGCTAAATCCCGATCTAGTGTTATGCTTTTTAGGGGGGCAAAATGCGTAAAAGGTGGGGTGTGGACAGGGGTGTCATCTGTGGGGCCTGTGCGCGGTCCATTCTTTTTTTATTCGCGGCATTCTTCCTAACGGTGCCCTCTTTGCTTTTTGCCAACGGCGCCCAAAAAGTGATTGTGGCCCTGGGGGATTCCATCACCGCCGGGGCCCCCAGTTTTATCTCTCCTCTCGAGTATCCTCCGGCCGGTAAAGGAAACGAGGAAAGCCAGTATTCCTATTGGGTCATGCAGGCGCATCCCGAGTGGTTTGTGCTGAACCGGGGGGTGAGCGGCGAGCGGACGGATGAAATACTGAAGCGTTTTGATTCGGACGCGCTCGCCCACGAACCCAATATTGTGATCGTCATGGCGGGGGTGAACGACCTTTCCCAAGGTTATGAGCCGGCATGGGTGAAGAAACACCTTACCCAGATTTACCGCCGGGCCATTGCCCAGAAGATCAACGTGCTTGCCTGTACGATTATTCCTTACAACGGAGCCACGCCGGGCGTTCAGGAGCGGATGAAGGAAGTCAATAAGTGGATCATGGAGTATAGCGAGTTGATCGGGGCCGGCAACTGCGACACTTATAAGGCGATGGAGGACAAAAAGCGGCCCGGGCGCCTTATCAGTACCAAGGACGGGCTTCATCCCGACATCGAGGGTTATCAAATATTGGGGGAAAAGATCACGGGCTGTCTTGATTTGTGGGTGTCGGAAGTTTGGGGCGAGTAAGAAATAAAAAAGTCGACTCAACGCATTGGAATTCGGTATAATCGTTTCACGAGTGGATTCCGATGTCCAAGATCACCGTTTATCAGAAGCCTACGTGCACCACCTGCCGGGAAGTCTATCACGCCTTAAAGGAAAAGGGAGTCGATTTTGATTCGGTCGATTACTATCTCGAGCCGATCCCGAAATCCAAACTCAAAGAGCTCCTTCAAAAAATGGGGATCCCCGCCTTGGGACTCCTGCGGACCAAAGAACCCATTTACAAAGAGTTGAAACTGGCCCAAAAAAAACTTTCCGAAGAAGAGTTGGTTGACCTGATGGCCAAGCATCCTGGTCTCATTCAGCGCCCTATCGTGGAAAAGGGGTCCAAAGCCATCCTCGCCCGCCCTCCGGAGCGGCTAAAGGAGATCCTGTAAATGACCCAACTTTTAGATTTGGAAGAAGAAAGAACTGCTCAGTTTCCCAAGCGGGTCCACGTCAGAAAACCCTCCCGGCTTCCCCGGGCCTATTTTTTATTGCTTGCTCTTGTGTTTGCCCTGCCCGCGATCTATTATGCGGCGCAGCACCTTCCTGCGCCCGCCCCGGTTTCCAATCAGCTTTCGGGAGCCGAGACCGCCTATTTCCGCGCGCTTTATCAGGACACCTGGAATTATCTGGCGACTTATGTTGATGAAACCACGGGGCTTCCCTATGACTCGAGCGCGAAACAGCCCGCGACCTCGCTTTCCAATATTGGGCTTTATTTGGCCTCCGTCGCCACGGCTTACCGGACGGGGCTCATTTCGGAAACGGAGGGGCTAAGACGGGTCCAGTATGCTCTTGAGAGCCTCGGACAAATTGAGAGCTGGCGCGGGATCCCCAGACCCTGGATCATTACCAGAAATTTGAAGCCCACCCACGGGGACGAATTTTCCTATGGGCCGCATGTGGCCAATCTCCTGGGCGGTTTGATTGTGGCGGGCGTCACCTTTCCGGAAGCCAGCCGGGACATTCTGCATCTCATTCTTGAGATGCAGTTCCGGAATTTTTACGATGCCACGAACGGCTGGCTGAAGGGCGGTTACAATGTAAAAACGGAGAATTTCGCCGTCTTCCAACCCTGGGGCCACTGGTATTACAAATTCCTGGCTTCCGAGACCCGTCTTCTCAGCTTTTACCTGGTGGCGCGGAAGATCGTTCCCAAGAGGCACTGGACTTCGCTGGTCCGCACGCCCGAGAAAAAATTAGGGGAGAAGTTTTTCGTTTCCGGATACGAAGACGGCGGTCTTGCCCCCCAATACATGGCGGGCCTTTTTTTGGATGAAAGGACGGTCGAGATGGGGGGTTCGCAGAGGGCCGCCAGCCGTTATCAGATGAAGCACGCCAAAGAAATCGATTCTCCGGTATGGGGCTGGACGGCTTCCGAGACCCCGAAGGGGAGGTTTTTGGGTCCGGGAGAACTCCGCGACGATACCGTGGCCCCTTCCGCCTCGATCCTCGCTTCGATTTATTTTCCCAAGGAAGTTTATCAAAATTTAAAACAGCTCGAGCTCCTGGGGGCAAGACCCGACGAAGGCTTTGGTTTCCGGGATTCGATCAATTGGAAAACGGGCGAATTGACGCGGAACTACCTGACCCTCAATCAGGCCATGGCCTTTCTATCGATGGCCAACTTGCTTTATGACGGCATCGTTTGGAAAACCTTTGCCGAGGACGCGACGGTGAAGCAGGGTCTGGAAGCGGAGTCGGTCAGCTAAAACTTACACGCTGACCAGGCAGCGGATTTCTTTCATCAGTTCTTCGTAATGAAACGGCTTTCCCATTAAAGCATAGCTTCTTCCCGGCCGGGCAGGTGAGGGGGGCCGGTCCTGAAGAAGTCCCGTCAGAAAAAGCACCGGAATTTTTGAATCGAGTCCCACCGTGAGAAGTTCCTGATAAGCATCGAGGGCGTTATCTTGGCCCAGCATGATATCCAGGATGATCAAATCGGGTTTTGACTTAAGGGCTTTTTTGCGGAATTCTCCGACCGTCCCTGCCAGAATGACCTCAAAACCCTCTTCCGAAAGGAGCTCTTGAAGGGATTCCAAAATGTCTTTTTCGTCATCAACCACAAGGATTTTTTGCTTCATAGTGTGTAAGATGCTAGCTTCTGCTCAAAAAGATAACATGATTCATTAATTTGATCAAGGGAGCTAAAAATAGGGTTAACCCCCCTGCCTTTTCTGCCGATACAGCCTAAACGCACAATGTGATAAGATTCCCCGAGAGAAAATGTCCAGTCCGTCCAATCACAAAAGGTCCGTCGGTCTTCTGACGGCGTTCACTCCCGAAATCTTCAGAAGCGAGTACTTTTCCCGGATCATTTCCGGGGTCATTACGGCGCTCCGGCAGACCCGGTATGACCTCAAAATGATCATGGTGAGGGACGAAGAATATGCGGATCCGAGCCAGAAAATTCTTCTGGAACGTGAGTTGGAAGGACTCCTCCTTTTAACCTGGCGGATCCATCCCCGGTATATTGAGGAATCCATCCAGGGTTCGGAGCTTCCCGTGGTCCTGATCAATGACTTCATGCCGGAGATGAAATCCAACATCGTTTACTCCAATAACCGGACGGGGATGCAGCTTGCCGTCAAGCACCTGATCAACCACGGCTACCGCAAAATCGGAATGCTGCAGGGCCCGGACGAGGCGAGCCTCGACGCCAAGGAGCGTTTTCAGGTCTTTCAAGAGCTTTTGGAGCAGTATCAGATCGCCTACGAGCCCACCTATTTCAGAAAATGCGACTATTTTTTTGAAGAAGACGGTTATTTAAAAATGATGGACATGATTCAGGCGGGGAAAACGCTTCCCCGCGCCCTGCTTTGCTTTAATGACGATATCGCCATCGGCGCTTTGAAGGCCCTCAAGGAGTCCTGGATCCGGTGCCCGGAAGAGATCGCGGTGATCGGCTATGACGGGATTGAAAGGGCAAAGTACGTCGACCCGCCACTCACCACCGTCCAACAGCCCCTCGAGGCCATGGGCCGGGAGATGGTCAATATTATGGTGGGCCTCATCGAAGGAAAGTTGAAAGCGCCGGTCCAAAAAGAGTTTTTGCCCCAGCTCATCATCCGCGAGTCCACCTAAGTCCGGGGGGAATCATATGGGATTTCGTTCGGGAATCGTCGGTTTGCCCAATGTCGGCAAGTCCACAATCTTCAATGCGCTCACCCGCGCCAAGGTTGCGGCCTCCAATTATCCCTTCTGCACGATCGATCCCAACGTGGGAATCGTCCCCGTCCCGGACCCCCGGCTTGAGAAATTGGCCGCCATTCATCATCCCGAAAAGATTGTCCCGACCACCATCGAATTTTACGACATCGCGGGCCTCGTCAAAGGGGCCGCGGAGGGGGAGGGATTGGGGAATCAATTTCTCGGCCATATCAAGGAAGTCGAAGCCATTCTTCACGTGGTCCGGTGCTTTGACGATCCCGACGTGGTTCATGTCTCGGGAAACGTGGACCCCATCCGGGACATTCAGGTCATCGATACCGAGCTTTGCCTGAAGGACCTCGAAACCCTTTCCAACCGTTACGAGAAAACCGAAAAATTGGCCCAATCCGGCAATAAGGAAGCCCGGGAGGTCCTGCCCCTTTATCAAAAGATCAAAACGTCCCTGGAAAAAGGAGACCCGCTCCGCCGTTTGGGTCTAAGCGATGGCGAAAAAAAGGCGATCCGTGACATGGCCTTCCTGACTTTGAAGCCCGTCCTTTATTGCGCCAATGTCGCCGAGTCCGATCTTCCGGAAGGCGGGGCACTGGCAGAGAAGGTGAAAACGTGGGCGGAGAAGGAAAGGGCGGAGACCGTGATAATTTCGGGGCGGGTGGAGGCGGAACTGAACGACCTTTCCGAAGAGGAACAGAAGGATTATCTTCAAAGCCTCGGCCTCAAGGAGCCGCCCCTCCACACGATGATCCGGGCGGGATACAGGGTCCTTAATTTGATCACCTTTTTCACGGCGGGAGAGAAGGAAGTCCGGGCCTGGACGATTAAGGGAGGCACCAAGGCCCCGCAGGCGGCCGGCGTCATCCATACGGATTTTGAACGGGGTTTTATCAAGGCCGAAGTGATGAGTTACGAGGATTTGGTCCGGTATGGCTCGCAGGCGGCCGTCAAAGAAAAAGGTTTGCTCCGGATCGAAGGGAAAGATTACGTCATAAAAGACGGGGATGTCCTTTTGTTTCGTTTTAATGTTTAATCAGGGAAAGGAGGTAACCCCATGGCTTTGACTCCCTCAACGATGCGGGCGCTCGGCACCCCGGCGCCTGATTTTTCTTTGCCGGATGTGGTCTCGGGGCGGACGGTTTCGCTCGCGGGTTTCGCCAAGAAAAAGGCGCTTCTCGTGATGTTCATCTGCCGCCACTGCCCGTTTGTCCAACATATCAAAGGCGAGCTCGCCAAGCTCGGCAAAGACTATGCGTCGAAAGACATTGCGATCGTGGCCATCAGCTCAAATGATGTCAAAGATTATCCGGACGATGCTCCCGATAAGCTGAAGGCCATGGCGCTCGAGCTGGGTTTCAATTTCCCTTTTTGTTACGACGAAACTCAAAAAGTGGCGAAGGCCTATTCCGCGGCGTGCACCCCGGATTTCTTTCTTTTTGACGCGCGGCGGAAATTGGTTTATCGGGGACAGCTTGATGACAGCCGCCCGGGCAACGGAAAACCGGTGACAGGCCGCGATCTTCGCTCCGCCATGGATGCGCTTTTGGCCGACCGCACCCTTCCGGCCGACCAAAAACCCAGCATCGGCTGTAATATCAAATGGAAAAAGGGAAATGAGCCTGTCTACGCTCATTCGTAGAGGGCTCGTCGCGGCCCTCTTGATGAGTCTCGGATGGTCGCTCCGCGGCCAGTTCGGGCATTTGAAGGGGGCCCTCATTCCGGGCGCCCTTGCCGCCGTCATCGTCGTCTCCTCTTATCCCGCGCTTCGGAACCGGAAAGCCATTGCCTGGGCGCTCCTCTTAAGTCCTCTCGGGTTTTCCATCGGCGGACACTTAAGCTATGGCAAAACCATTCTCGCGGTTTTACTGGCCCCCAGTCTTTCAGCGGCGCCGGCCGAATTTTTTCGAATTTTTCTGATGGGGGCGGCGTGGGGCGGACTCGGCCTCACCTTTTTAGGTTTCGCGCTTTCGGAAGGGGGCCCGCAAAAAAGGGATTTGGCGGTCCTCGCCGGCGTGGCCTTCAGTTGGTTTCTTTTTTTGGGAATTTTTAATTTAGAGGATTATGACCTGGCGCTTTTTCTTTGGGGCCTCGTCCTGATTCATATTTACAACGGAATAGTAAAAAAATCCGCCGTCGTCACGGTCTTTGGAATCGCCGGGGGCCTCGGTTTTGGTTTGAGTTTTCTTCTTGCCGTTCTTCTTCTTTATGCGGGGAAGAACGGTTTGCTGGGGGGAGGATGGCCGTGGTGGGCCTTGAGGGATCAGATCATCGGGATTTTGGGAGGGCTGGTGCTTTTTGCGGCGCCTGCGCTTATTCCCCGGTGGAAATTTGCCGCCTCTTCAAAGAAAAACCCCTCCGCCGTTGAAAGATGGGGGCTTATTTCCTATTTCGTCCTGGTCCCTTTTCCGAACGCCGTGAATGTTCTGACCCATTGGGCGCTGGAACGTTCCCTTTTTTCCAAGCCGCTCTTGGGCCTGGCGATGGGCGCCCTCGTGATTTTTTCGGTTTGGAAGGTCTTTTCGATTGCCCGGCTCAAGTCGGATTTTCCCACCCTTCTCCTTTCCACTTTATTTTTTATCTGGTCCTTGAGCCTTTTGGCGATTGCGAAAGAAGTGGTCCCTTTGGGGATCGGGCGCTGGGAGGCGGCCTACACGCTTTTTTTGGCTTACTCTCTGGTTCTTACGGTTCTTTTACTTCAGGAGAAAAGAATATTTGCGAAGGAGACGACTCCGCCGGCCGGATCCGGGGCGTGATCGTAATGAATCAATTCTCCCTGTCGGGCGGTGCCTTCCACCGTTTTGAGGGCGGAGTAGATGCAGTTGAGTCCGCAGACCCGCCTTTCGTTTTGGTCCCTCATGACCGAGCGGTAGAACCCTATCGGATCCATGGAAGTGACATATTCGAGATCTTCCCTGTCACGGCCCTCCATCCTCTGGACGACGGTGGGTTCAATCTCAAAGGAATCGCCGAAACGGGGCCCGATATGGGCGAGGTCCGCACCCGCAATGACCGTGACGCGGCCGTTTAAGCGTCCGACCCGGTCGCGGCAGGTTTCTAAAAACCGTGTCACTTCGGGAAGCTCTTCGGGGTTGTCCGCGGCGAACGATCCGCAGAGGATCGGGACGATCCGGACATCGGAGCCGTAGAGGTAGGACAGCATCACCGCTTGAAATTCGATGGAATGTTCGGTCCGGTGCACGATTTCATGCTCATAAGGGTCCCAGCTCTCGCAGGCCGATTCGAGGGACTCCACAATCTCACGGTCCGTTTGGATGAGGCCGAAAGGCGTCTCAAAATTCTTCCGGGTGAGAATAAACGGGGCGGGAGGGCCGACATGGGCCACGCCGAAGATGAAGGCCACTTCGGGCCGCTTTTTTTTAAAAAAGCCAAGGTATCCATGGGCATAGGAATGACCTCCCCGATGGAAATCAATGTGGGGGGTGATCAGGCAGCGGAGCGGCGCGCCGTCCGGCGAAATTTTTTTTGGGTCTTCCCGCGGGCCTTTTTCCTGCTGGAAGAAAGTGTCTAAAAAGGAGCGGAGCTCCTTGGGGTCTTGCGGATAAGATTTCCCGGCGAGGTAGGCCGGCCGGTTGTCCAGGCGCTTAAATTCTCCGGAAATCCGTTCTTTGAGGCTTTCGAAATGTTCGGACTGAAGAGCGCCGCATTGATCCAGCCGGTTCACCAGGTCGCGGATTTCTTCGTCAGAGACGAGATGGCCTTCGAATTGGTTTGAAAAGGCCGCTTGGATATCGGAAATGTCGTTTTCCCCGTCGAGGGAAGCCGCAATGAAATAGGCGGGGAGGGTGAGGAAAATTTGCTCTTCAAAATAACCTTCCGGATCGCGAAAGCAAACCAGGATTTGCCCCTGGTAATTGACGGGAAAGACGTCCAGATTTCTGATGGCGGGGAGCGGCATTGCTTAAGAATAAACAAATCAAGTCCCCTGTCAATCCAAAAAAGAGTAAAATAGGCGCCAGCCCCAAAGGAGGGGGCCAAGAATGTGTGAGCGATGGTTGAAAGCAACGTTTTTCGGGATGGCAATTATTTGTCTGGGGATTCCCTCCCTTTTTAGCCAGCCGCCTCAAGGCGGTCCGGGCCAAGAGCAGATGGAAAAGCATTTCGTTCAGCTTCGGGCGAACATGCTGCAGAAGACCTTAAATTTTGACGATGCGACGCGGGGGAAAGTCGAGCAAGTTCTTCTCGAGTCGCAGAAAAGGCAAAAGGAGTTCTTCGCCCAATTCCAGAGTGAAATGATGAAACTCCAGGAAGAGGAGCAGCAAAAAATCCGCGCTGTTTTAAATCCGGAGCAGCAGGCCCGCTTTGACGAGTTTGTGTCGATGCAGAGAAAAACGATGGAAGAGATGAAGAAGATAAGCCAGCAAGCCGCCGAGCCGCCCACTTTTCCCGGCCCGAAAGGCGAGCCGATGCAATCCAAGCCTGAACCCGCACCGGCGAAGAAAGAGAAGGCAAAAGCATAAAAAAAATCCTCCTTTTTTTAATCCTGGCAATCGGAATCTCAACGCCCGTTTGGGCGCAGGATTTCCTGAAGAAAAAAGCGGTGGCGATCGGGAAACCCGTGCCTGATTTTCAGCTGGCGGACACGAAGGGAAATTCCGTTACGCTTTCCGATTACAAGGGCAAGGTCGTCATGATCCATTTTTGGTCGGCCACCTGTCCTTTTGTCGTGCGTTACGAGCCGAGGCTCCAGGCCCTGACCCAGGCCTATACTCCCAAGGACGTCGTGGTCTTGGGAATCGATTCCAACTCAACGGAAACGCTGAGCCAGATAAAAAAAGTGGCGGGTGAGCGGGGCGTCAATTACCCGATCCTGCTCGATCCGGGAAACAAAATCGCGGACACTTTCGGCGCCATTACCACGCCTCACGTTTATCTGGTGAATCGCGAGGGGGTCTTGGTGTACGAAGGCTCCGTCGATGATCAGGGTTGGAAAGAGGAGGCGCCCGTGACCAAGGAATATGCCAAGGAGGCGATCGAAGCCACGCTTTCCGGAAATTCCGTGCCGAGTCCCACGACCAAGACTTTCGGTTGCGGCGTGAAACGCGGGAGTTAAGGCGATTTTTCGATCAGAAGATAAGATTCGAAGTGGACTTTCCAATCCAGGATCACCCGGACCGTTAAAAGAGTGGGCTCTTTGATGACGAAATCGGCCGGGAAGACGTGCTTATGCCAGCGGAAAATGACGCTGTCCGTTACGGGTTCGATATCCATGTGGGGACTGCGTTGGGTGGCGCCGTAGGCCGTTGAGTATTCGATTACTTCCTTATGGAAACGTTCATCTTTTCGCCAGCAGGTGACGACATAAAGGTGTCCCGGAGAAAAGGGGAAGCGCGGGGCATATAAATTACTATGAACAAGTTCGGCGTTATAAGAATCTTGTTTTTGCTGCCGAAATTCTTTACAAATCAAAAACTGAAGTAATTGAATCGTTCCTTCCATAGACTGACCTTCTGCAAATTATATTACAAAAAAGGGGAAAATTCTTGAAAACCGCCTTGATCACGGGAGCCTCGAGCGGTATCGGTTACGAATTGGCCAAGCTCTTTGCCCGGGACGGGTACCGTCTCGTTCTCGTGGCGCGGAACCGGGAAAAACTGGACGAGTTTGCGGTGGAGTTAAGAAAAAAGTTTCAAGCGACCGTCAAAGTCCTTGCGAAGGATCTGGCCTCGCCGCGCGCCCCGGACGAAATTTTTATCGAACTCGAGCAGGAATCCGTTTGGATTGATGTTTTGGTCAATAATGCCGGGTTCGGCGTCCACGGCTTTTTCAGCCAGACTCCCCTGGAAGAGGAACTCGAAATGCTTCAGGTGAACGTGACGAGCCTCACTCATTTGACGAAACTTTTCCTTCGGCCCATGGTCAAGAGGGGGGAGGGGGGGATTCTGAACGTGGCTTCCACCGCCGCATTTCAGCCCGGTCCTCTGATGGCCGTTTATTATGCCACCAAAGCTTATGTGCTCTCATTTTCCGAGGCGCTGGCCGAAGAGTTAAGGGGGACCGGAGTGAGCGTGACGTGTTTTTGTCCGGGAGCAACGCTCACGGGTTTTCAGAAACGGGCCGGGATCGAGGGCATCCGGCTTTTGAAATTGGTTGACATCCCGGATGCCGAAATGGTGGCCCGGGCCGGTTACCGGGCTTTCAAGGCGAAGAAACGGGTTTTTATCCCCGGTTTTTTCAATAACCTATTTGCCTTCGGGGTAAGATGGGTACCGAGGGGTCTTGTCATGAGGCTGGTCAAGAGTCTTCAGGATTCAAGAATAAAGGATTAAGAGGAATTTATGAAAAAAGATAAACGGGCGTTTCTTATTTTGCTGGTATGCCTTACCGTCGTTCTTCCGGGTTGCGCTTCGGTTTCCACCCCTTCCGGTTTTTTGGGAGATTATTCCCGCCTTCAGCCCGGGCAATATTTTAAGCAGGAATATATCGCCCCCGACGCCTATTTCGGCAAATATTCGAAAGTCAAAGTGGACCCCGTAGAGCTCAAGCATTTTGACAATTCCGCCAATCAATACGACAAAGAGAAAATGGAAGAGCTGGGATCAAAACTCAAGACGGCTTTGGAAGACGAACTGGGAAAAAGATATGAAGTGTTGAGCGTGAATGCGCCTCCCGACCGGGAGACGGTGATTATTCGCCCCGCGCTTGTCTATGTCGCCGAGCCGGAACGCTTGCTCAATTTGGCAACCGCCTTTTTTATCTATATCGCCCTTTCGAAAGGCGCCGCCGCCTTCGAAGCCAAGCTGATCGATGGAGGGACCAAGAAGGAACTTGCTGCCGTGAGCGAGAAAAGAAAAGCGGGCGGAGGAATCCGCGACGCGAAATCGATTTTGATCGGAAACTATATGCGCTTCACCCACGCCGAAGGGGCCTTTAAAAGGTGGGGGAAAAATTTATTGGACCTGATGGCCTACCGGGGAGGCAAGCCGTAATTAATTCAGGCGCCGGGCCTGGCCGCGCTTGAGCCAGTCTTCCAGATCCGTCAAGCGCTGTTCGATATCCGGGAGCCGGTCTTCAATCGCCTTAAGGCGGGAATCAAAGTCCGCCATTCGAGCGCTGTATTCGGCGAGGCTCGCATCAATCGTTTTGAACCGGGCTTCGATTTTACTAAATTTGAGCGCCAGATACTCTTCAACGGGAATGGGCCCCACGGTACCCCCTCTTTCCTCGATGGGCCAGTCATCCGGAACATTGAATTTCAAATTGCCCCCCTCAAAACGCTTTCTTTGATCCACACCTTGGGCTTGCACCGTTTTTGACGTCCCGTGGGACCCAATGAGACTTAAACCGAAGGCGGTCAATAATAAGACGAAAATCCCAAACCCTTTTTTAATTTGACGCCAGGGGCTCATTCCCTCCCTCCTTTCTGAATTCAAAATACGGAAAATTTGATGTATTTGCGCGGATGTTGTTTGAAATCTTTGATGAGATCATTCAATTCCTCAAGGAGTGAATCACTTTCTCGCATCACCTCGGAAGCCTGCCGAAGGGTCACGTCAAAGTCGGTCGCCGATTTTCCCACGAGAACCTCCCCTTCCGGAAGAGGGCCCGCCTCCTTACTCCCCATAGAAATATCAATATAACGGTCTCCCAGCATTCCCTGGGTTCTCACGGCCGGGAGAGAGTCGGTCTTGATCCGGTTCCTTAAATCGGAACGGACTTCCATGGTAACTTCAACAAAATCGTCTTCACCGTGACGGACGAAACCGATATGGGTCACCTTGCCGACGATCATGCCGGCCATGGTGACCGAACCGCCTTTCTTGAGGCCGCCCACGTCAAAAAGGCGGGCCTTTACGGCGCCGGTATTTTGAAAAAGGAGGCCTTTGTCTCCGCCCGCAAAGGCAATGCCCAGGACCAGGAGAATCAGAGCGCTGAAGGTGACAATCCCCACCCGTATTTCGCTTAAATGTTTTCCCTTCTCGTAAGCGCTCATGCCATCACCGCGGCCGGGTCCAGGAAGGCCCGGATCCGTTGATCCATTTCTTTCTTTAACTCTTCCCGGCCCCCTTCGAAAATAAATTTTCCTTCATGGAGCATGACAATCGAATCCGCAAGCCGCATGGCGCTTTGAACGTCATGCGTGACGATCACAATGGTAGCGTTCCGGTGATGTTTCAGTTTGATGATCAGTTGCTCAATATTGAAAGCGTTGATCGGATCGAGACCGACCGTCGGTTCGTCAAAAAGAAAAATTTCAGGGTCCGGAGCGAGCGCCCGCGCAATCGCCACCCGCTTTTTCATTCCCCCCGAAAGCTGGGCAGGGCGGAGTTTGACCGCGCCTTCCAACCCGACGAATTTTAGGACCTCCCGGACCCGGCCTTCGATCCGGTCTTTGGGCAGAAGGTCATGTTCCCGGAGCCGGTAGCTCACGTTTTCTCCGACTGTCATCGAATCAAAAAGGGCGCTGTGCTGGAATACCATGGCGATCTTCAACCTGATTTGAACCAGTTCACGTTCCGAAAGACGTGAAATTTCCTTTTCATGGACATAAATTTTACCTTCCGTGGGCCTCAAAAGCCCCAAAACGGCTTTCAAAATCGTGGTTTTTCCGACCCCGCTCGGCCCCAGGATCACTTTGGTCTCACCCGCCTTGATTTGGAGATCGACCCCTTGAACGACCTCCGCGTCTCCATAATTGAGCGTCACACCGCTCAATCGGATGAGAGGGGAGGCGCTCACCACCATGTCATAATGAAAAGTTTGGTCAGAAGAAAATCGAGCGCAAGGATGGTGATGGAGGTGAGGACCACGGCGCGTGTCGTGGATTCGCCCACGCCGGCGGTTCCAAAACCCGTTTTCATTCCGGAATAGCAACCCACGATACCCACGACAAAACCAAACGTCACCGATTTGATCAGCCCGCCCCAAATAAAAGCCGGAGTGAGCACTTCAAAAACCGAATCCCAATAGAAAAAGGAACTGATCTGCACGACTTGCGTTGCCACAAGCCAGCCTCCCACAAAGGCGACTCCGGTGCAGAGGATCGTCAAAACGGGCGTCATCAAAGTGCAGGCCACAAGACGCGGGGCAACGAGTTTTTTGATGGGGTCGCTTCCTTCGGCCCGGAGCGCATCGATTTGTTCGCCGATGGACATGGCGGCAAGCTCGGCGGCGATGGCGGATCCGGCACGGGCCGCCACCATCATCGAGGAAAGCACAGGGCCCAGTTCCCGGACCACGGTGGTACCGAGAGGCCGGCCTATATAAGAAGTGGCACCCACGCTTCGAAGTTCGACAATGCTCTGAAGAGCAGACACAAGGCCCATGAAAAGTCCGGTCAAACAAACAATGGGGAGGGAACCCACCCCGATTTCGTCCATTTGCTTCCGGGTAATGGACTTCTTAGAATAGGGGGGTGAGAAAGCCGCGGCGACGGCAATTCGGGTAAAAAGTGCGATCGAACCCAGTTCAGAGAAGAAACTTTCGATATAATGGAGAGGATGTCTGACTAAATATCCGGCCTTACTCATTGATTTAACATTAGTTATCGCCATATGTATCGCCATTTTCGTGCTTGCGCTTGATGCGATAAGAAAAAAAGGGGGAAAACCAATGGCACAGATAGAACTGGTTCAGGGAGATATCACAAAACAAAAGGTCGATGCCATCGTGAATGCGGCCAACACCACGCTTTTGGGGGGAGGTGGAGTGGACGGCGCAATCCACCGGGCCGCGGGTGCCGAACTTCTCGAAGAATGCCGGGGGCTCGGGGGTTGTCCTACCGGAGAAGCCAAACTCACGGCAGGCTATAAACTTGCAGCCAAATACGTGATTCACACGGTGGGGCCGGTTTGGCAGGGAGGAAACCGGGGGGAAGAAGGTCTGCTTCGGAGTTGTTATGAGAATTCGTTGAAACTCGCGGAAGCCAAAGGAATTAAGTCCCTCGCCTTCCCCTCCATCAGCACCGGGGCCTACCGGTTTCCCATCGAACGGGCTTCCCGGATCGCGGTTTCGACGGTGGGGGAGCTCCTCAACAAAATGAAGACTATCGAGAAAGTCGTCTTTGTCCTCTTCTCACCCCAGGATTACGAGGTTTATCAAAGGACGGCCAAGCCCTACTTAAGTTCCTATCAGCATTAAAGTTATGCCTAAAAAGCGCTTGACAGGCAATTTTTCCCCTGCTAGTCTTTTCCCCATCTTCAATTTTGACAATTACTTATAAGATTGAAATTGGCAGGAAAGGAGGCAAAAAGGTGACGAAGAAAGATATCGTAATGCGGGTTTCGAATGACACCAATGTGGCGCAAGTCGATGTCAAGAAAGTAGTTCAGAAGACACTCGATGTGATTGTAGAGAGCCTGGAGAAGAGCGAAACCGTCGAGTTGAGGAATTTCGGGGTTTTCAAAGTAAAGAACCGCCGCGGCAGAGTGGGAAGGAATCCCCGGACCGGTCAAGAGGTCCAGGTTCCCGAGAAAAAGGTGGTTGTTTTTAAAGCAGGTCTCATTTTAAAGAGCAAGGTGAAATGAGGTCGGATGAGCCAATCGATTGAAAAAAGCGGAGGAGCGGTATGCCGGAAAAGGGCAAAGTAAAGTGGTTTTCTAATGTGAAAGGCTATGGCTTCATTGAGAAAGAAGGAGGCGGCCAGGACATTTTCGTGCATTACTCCGCGATTCAGAGCGAGGGTTACAAAACCCTCGAACAGGGGGAAGCCGTGACCTTCGAAATTGTTCAGGGGGACAAAGGCCCCCAGGCTTCCAACGTCTTCCGCACAGAAAAATCGGCGAAAAAAGAGGCCGCCGCCGCTCCGGCCGCAGGAGCTCCTCCGGCGGAAAAGAAAGAAGCGAAAAAAGAAAGTAAAGAAGGGAAAGAGGGCGGCAAAGAGGCCAAAGAGAATAAAGAAGGCAAGGAAGACAAAGAAAAACAGGGGAAAGAGCCCCCATCGAAAACATAGGAGCTGTTTCCGAGAAATATCCTTCCCGTCGTCTCCGGCGTTTTTATGTGGATCAAACGTTTTCGGCCGCAGGCGCCAGTGTTCCGTTATCGCATCGCGAATCACTTCATCTTCACCGGGTTTTGCGCCTGAAAAAGGGCGATTCTTGCCGGATATTTAACCGAGAGGGTATGGAAGCTGAAGCCGTCGTAGAAACTTTATCCGAAAAAGAGGGGGCCCGGCTCCGGGTCCAAAAAATATTTCCCGTCAGAGAAAAAACCCTTCTTCTGAAAATCGCCCAAGCCCTGCCGCAAAAGAAAAAAATGGATGAACTCGTGGACCGGGCCCAGGAACTCGCCGTCCAGGAGCTTTGGATCCTCGAAACGGAAAGGACCATCGTCAAGATGCGCGGCCCGGGACGGGAGCGGGCGAGGAGCCGCTGGGAAAAAATCGCCGTGGAAGCCGCCAAACAATCCGGGAGTTCGGCCCTTCTGCGGATTGAAGGCCCGGTTTCTTTTGATCAGATGATCGACGAAAATTCCGATCCCTCCGCCCTTTCTTTTATTTTTCATACGGATCCGAAAGGCCTTTCTTTCCCGAAATTCATCGATGAGCTCAAAAATTCCCCCAAGGAAATTTCTTCCGTTTTCCTTTTCTTCGGCCCGGAGGGGGGTTTTACGGAAAAAGAAGTGCGCTTGGCCGAATCTCGCGGAGTGCGGAAGGTGTTTTTGGGAAACTCCGTTCTCCGGCTTGAAACGGCCTTTTTGGGCGTGGCCAGCGCGCTCCGGTTTTTACTGTCTTCATCCCATGAATAAAGTTTATTTTCTTACGTTAGGCTGCAAGGTCAACCAGTACGAAACCCAGGCGATGCGCGAATCCCTTCTGCGGCAGGGGGTCCGGGAGGGGGGCGAGGGCCCCCATGATTTTGTCGTCATCAATACCTGTACCGTGACCGGGGAAGCGGACCGGGAAAACCGTTATTGGATCCGCCGGCTTCGGCGCGAAAATCCGCAGGCAAAAATCGTTGTCACCGGCTGCTGGGTCGAAAGAAACAAAAGAGAGGTTGAAACTCTTCCGGAAGTCGACCTCGTCCTTTCAAACCAGGAAAAACCGGATTTGGCAGAGCGGCTTCTTCAAGGTTGCGGGACCCCCGGAGTTCAAAATTCCCCCTCACCCCTTTCCCTCTCCCCGAAAGGGGGAGAGGGTAGGGTGAGGGGGTATAGCCCCCTCGAGATTTCTTCCTTCGAAGGACACGCCCGAGCCTTTGTCAAAATCCAGGACGGCTGCAATCATGCCTGCTCTTTTTGCAAAGTGGTTTTGGCGCGCGGCCGCTCCCGGAGCCGTTCCGTGGAGTCCCTTGTAGCGGAGGCGGAACGGCTTAGCCGAAACGGCTTTCGTGAGATCGTTTTAAGCGGGATTCAACTGGGGGCTTATGGGGCGGATTTGGAGCCCCGGCTCAATTTAATCTCGGTGTTGGAAGCCCTTGTCCCGGTTTCCGGCATTGAGCGGGTCCGGTTGAGTTCCATTGAACCCACGGATGTAAAACCGGATTTAATCCGGGCCATGAAAGAACTCCCGAAAGTTTGTCCCCAGCTTCACATCCCTCTCCAGTCGGGCGACGATGAGATTTTAAAACGGATGAACCGCCGTTACGACCGCGCGTTCTACGAAGGTTTGATCGACAGGCTCCGGAGCGAAATCCCGGATTTCTGTCTTTCCATGGATGTCATGGCGGGATTTCCCGGCGAAGAGGAGCCTCACTTTTCCAATACGCTTTCCCTGATCGAAAAAACCCGCCCCATCCGGATCCACGCCTTTCCTTACAGCCCAAGGCCGGGCACGCGGGCCGCTTTGTGGGAAAATATTGCCCCGTCTCTTTTGAAAGAAAGAATGGCACGGCTTACCCATTTCTCAAAAGAGGTCATCCGCCGGGAGAAGCAGAAATTTTTGGGCCGCGTTTTCCCCGTTTTGGTCGAGAAAAAATCTTCCCGGGGACTCTATCAGGGGCACACGCCCCATTATTTGAAAGTTTATTTCCCGGCCCCGGGCGATCTTTTGGGAAAAACAGTTCCGGTGCGTTTAATCGAAGTCGTGGCCGGTGATCTTTTGGGAGTCCCGGAGAGTTCCCTTGGATAGTTTAGCTCAGGCCTTCAATCAAAGTTGGTTTTGGAAGTATTTCTTTTCGCACCTGGGATGGGTGGATTGGGTCCTCGCCGCCTTTTTCCTCGTGGGAATTATTTTGGGGCTTAAAAACGGCTTAAGCCAGGAGATGCCCAAGGTCGCGGAAACCTTTATTACCCTCTGTTTCACGATGGAATTTTATCCTTTCTGCTCGCAATGGGTGGCGGAAAGGACCCCTTTTCCCGAGGCCTACATTCAACCCGGAACTTTTGCTCTTTTGGGCCTCCTCACTTGGTTTATCGTTCATCTGTCTTTCAAATCCATGGGAAAATGGGTCCGCCTGCAAATTGCGGCCCCCTTTGAGGCAGTCTTTGGGGCTCTGGTCGGAGGGGTCCGGTTTTTCATCTTCTTTGGCCTCATTTCTTACCTTTTGACGCTTTTTCCGTTAGACTGGTTGCAGCGTTCTTATAAAGTGCAGTCGTGGAGCGGCCAAATGCTGATCCAGGTGCCCACCCAGATCCACGGTTGGGTCCGAAACTTGGTTGTTCGTCAATTCAAACCCTAAAGGAAGGGACGGATGCGTTACGAAGAGCGGATTGTTGATGAAGTCCAGGCTTTGAATGATATTGTCGAAGTCGTCTCCGAATATCTTCCGCTGAAACGCGCCGGACGCACCTTCAAGGCCCTTTGCCCCTTTCATCAGGAAAAAACCCCTTCCTTTATCGTTCATCCCGAGAAGCAAATCTTTCACTGTTTTGGCTGCTCGACCGGCGGAAATGTCTTTAGCTTCCTCATGAAGCACGAAAATCTCACTTTTCCGGAAGCCCTGCGGCATTTGGCCCAGCGCGTGAATTTTCCCCTGCCTGAGCCGAGCTCCAGGGACCCCAAAGAGGTTTCGGAGTCGGAGCAGCTTTACGAGGTCTACCGGTTGGCGCAGGAGTTTTATTCCGCCAACTTGAAACATCCGGAACGCGGCAAAACCGCCCGCGAATACCTCAAGAAACGGGGATTCGGAGAGGAGATTTTGGAGACCTTTCCTTTGGGTTGGGCCACTCCCGACTGGCGCGGGCTTTTTGAATATCTGGTTCGGAAAGAGATGAAACAGGACCTGATTTACCGTTCCGGGCTCATCCAGAGATCGAAAGAAGGAAATCCCTATGATCTTTTCCGCGGGAGACTCCTTTTTCCTATTTTCAATCTTCAGGGAAAGGTGATCGCCTTCGGCGGCAGGACCCTGGGAGACGACCCTCCGAAATACATCAACTCGCCGGAATCGGCCATTTTCCGCAAACGGCGCGAACTTTTCGGCCTGAATTGGAGCAAGCGGTTTCTTTCGCAGGAAGAAAACCGTGTCCTGATTGTCGAAGGGTATTTTGATTTCCTCAAGGTCTACTTAAGCGGATTTCGGAATGTCGTTGCCGCTTGCGGGACTGCCCTCACCGAAGACCATGTCCGCATCTTAAGACGGTACGTCCAGGAAGGGGTGGTCATCTATGACGGAGATCAGGCTGGCGAAGCCGCCTCTTTGCGGGGGCTTGATATTTTCCTGGAAGGGGAGATGACGGTGAAGGTGGCCCTCCTTCCCCGGGGAAAAGATCCCGACACATTTCTTGATGAAAAAGGACCGGAGGAGTTCAAAAAGTTAATTGAGGGAGCGCATGACTTTTTCGATTTCAAATGGCAGTTGCTCACCCGTCGTTACAGACCTTCCGATTCCGGGGGCCTCGTGAAAATTTCGAGCGAGTTTTTTGAAACGCTTCTCAAAGTCAAAAACCCCCTTCTTCTGGACCGTTATATAAAGAAATTGGCCGGTCTTCTGGGGGTGGGGGAAGAAGCTTTACGGACGAAACTCGTCTCTCTTCAAAAGAAGGCATTGCCCCAAGAGAAAGAAAGAATGGAGCCCAGAGTTTCCACACTCCTTTTGCCCCAGCCGGAGGAACTCACCCTCATCGCGCTCTTTCTGGAAGACTTCGCCCTCTGGGAGAAAGCGGCAAGAGATCTTGCGGCAGAGGATTTTAGGCACCCTGGGGCACGGGAAGTCTTTCAGGAGCTGAAGGCCCTTAAACCTTCCGGCACGGCCGTTGCTTATAATCAGGTATTAAACCGGACCCAAGATGAGACGATTAAATCATTTATAGTGGCCCACTCTCTGCGGGAGCTTTCCCCGAAGGAAAGAGAGAAGGCTTTTGAGGATTGTGCGAGAAAAATCAAGCACCGACGCCTCGATGAAAGGCTCGAAAGGCTCCGAAGGGCCATCCGGGATGCCGAGGGGGTGGGGCAGGGCGAAAAGGTCACCGAACTTTTAAAAGAATACCGTTCCCTCTTGACGCAGAAGGGGTAGATTGGTTATAACTTAATATAGGAGAAGGGGTTAAGAATGATGGCTTATTTTTTTTGCCGAAAACTGGTAACTCTGAAAATCATAGGTTATACTTTTATCTCATTTTCATGAAAACAAAACTCCGTCCTGTCAAAAAAATTCAACGCGCAAAGGTGAAAGAAGTCCAGATGAGCTTCGCACAAGCTGTGGAAAAATTAGTTTCTCTCGGAAAACGTCAAGGTTTCGTGACTTATGAGCAGATCAACGACTCGCTCCCCACCCATGTCAATTCCTCCGAAAAAATTGATGAGCTGATCGGTACGCTTAATGAGAAAAAAATCGAGATCACCGCAGGGACCGTCGAAAAACCCGAGCCGCAGGAAGCGGAGACAAAGAGCTTGGAATTAAAGCGCGAGAAAGAGTTGGAAGAGGGAGAGGCTGTGGAGGACTATGAGCGGGTCCGCATGGACGACCCGGTTCGGATGTACCTCCGGCAAATGGGCCAAATCCCGCTTCTCACCCGCGAACAAGAGATTGCCTTGGCCAAGCGCATCGAAGAGGCCGAGGATCATGTGAAAGAGGCCGTTTATCAAATCAAGGCTGCGCGGAATGAAGTATTGAAGCTCGCCAATCAAATTCTGAACGGCGAAGTCAACCTGGAATCTATTATTGATGAAGACCATGAGGCCAAGCTCGCTTTAACCAAACGTAAACTCAAAGTCTTGACCCGCCGCCTCCGGGCTTCCCGCAAAAGCTCCAATCATATCCAGCTTCTCATGCAATTTAACCTGAACATCGGGATTGTCCAGCAGATCGTAATCAATCTGAAGGCGAAACTCGAGGAGCTTCGCCGCAACCGGGATCAAATCGAAAAACTCCGCCGGCACGCAAGCCGGGGTAAAATCGGCGAGCTTCTTAAGAATAACCAGCTGATTCTTGCGGAATTGGACGAGCCCGAAAAGAAGATCCACGACTATTTCCGGACGATTCAGAAAAGAGAGCGCGAGCTTTCGCGGGCCAAAAAAGACTTGGTGGCTGCCAATCTCCGGCTCGTTGTGAGCATCGCGAAAAAGTACACGAACCGCGGCCTTTCCTTTTTGGACCTGATCCAGGAAGGAAATATCGGACTCATGAAGGCGGTTGATAAATTTGAGTACAAGCGGGGATACAAATTCTCCACTTACGCGACGTGGTGGATCCGTCAGGCCATTACCCGTTCGATCGCCGACCAGGCCCGGACCATCCGGATCCCCGTTCATATGATTGAGACCATCAACAAGTTTTTCCGTGCCTCCCGTCATCTCGTTCAGGAGACGGGCAGGGAACCGACTCCCGAAGAAGTGGCCCGTGTGATGAGGATGCCCGTTGAAAAAGTGAAGGGGATCCTCAAGATTGCCCAGGAGCCCATCAGCCTTCAGACCCCGATCGGGGATGAGGGGGACACCACTTTCGGGGATTTTATCGAAGACAAATCCGCCGTCTCACCGGCCAATGCCACGGCTTACAGCATGCTCAAAGAGCAGATGGACGGCGTGCTCTCCACCCTGACCGAAAGGGAGGAGAAAGTCCTGCGGCTTCGTTTTGGGATCGGGGACGGTTATCCCCGGACTCTTGAAGAAGTCGGTAAAATTTTCAACGTCACGCGCGAACGGGTCCGTCAGATTGAAGCCAAGGCCCTCCGAAAACTCCGCCATCCGACCCGCGCAAGAAAACTCAAAAACTTTTTAGACCTCAAACTAAGCGAATAAGAGCCCCATGCCGGCCCAAGAAAAGAAACGCGTCTTGGTGATCGACGACGAAACCGCCCTCTGTGAAGTTCTAAAAGCCCGTCTCGAAACCTTCGGCTATTCGGTGGCGAGCGCCAATAACGGCCAAAAAGGCTGGAATCAGCTTTTGGAAAAGCTCCCCGACATCATTCTTCTCGATATTCGAATGCCCGAGGAGGATGGTTATACCTTTCTTCGCAAACTTCGCTCCTACCGGGACCCCGAAAACGCCCCTCACGAGCAAAAGATCCGCTCTCTTCCCGTCATTGTGATGACCGCTACCGGGGAGGGGATGAAGTCCCTTTTTGAGCAGGAGCACATTTCAGCCTATATCACGAAGCCGATCGACTCTTCGGCCTTAAAAAGGCTGATTGAGGAAACCCTGGTCCATTAATTGCGATTCCAGACCCCCCTACAGGAAAAGACCGTTCTTGCCGATAAAAGCGGAAAAGCATCTTGGTTAGAAATCAGGGCCAACCAACCTCTAATTACTTTTATTATGAGGGCCCGTAGCTCAGCGGTAGAGCAGCGGACTCATAATCCGTTGGTCCCTGGTTCGAACCCAGGCGGGCCCACAATTTTGTCGGGGCCCATACAAATCTGTTGCAAAAAAGCAATAGTTGATTAGAATAAAACAAATTTTGAACTTGTTTCAACTTGGCATGATTGTTGATTAGCAACTTCAGATTAAAGCAAAATCGTTTTTGACAATTTAAAAAATCGGGAGGGAGTAATGAAAAATTCAACTTCATGGATCTATGGGATCCTGATTCTAATCTTGGGAATGGCGACACCCGCTTTTGCGGATGAGGACGAAGTTTCAAAACTCAAAGATCAAATCAATAAATTAAGCAGCCGCATTAACCAATTGGAAGAACAAGTCAGAGAGCGGCCTGCGAATATCGTTCCCGGAGGCGCCTCCAGCGGGAATGTGGTCGAATCCGCCCTCTCCGGCGTCAAACTCTCCGGCTATGTGGACACCGGCTGGAACATGAATTTCAATAATCCCGGCAATGCCCCGGCAGGAAATACCGACATTGACGGCGACGGCGTTCTGGATCCCAACTTCGGCACGCGCGACAATTCCCTCCGTGTTTTTGATGTCAATGAAGGGAGTTTCACCGTTCACGCCGTCGAAGTGGTCCTCGAAAAACCGGCCCCGACCGATCAAGGCGGAGTGGGATTCCGGACCGATTTCTTTTACGGGAAGGACGCGGAAGTCATCACTGCAGGCGGCAGCACCCTGGATGACTTCGACCTCCAACAGGCTTACGCGGAGGCCCGTCTCCCCCTCAACTTTCTTGATGGAAGCACCATTTTAAGCGACAGCATTTACCTCCGCGCCGGTAAATTTGTGACGCTGGCAGGCGCCGAGGTGATTGAATCGAGGGACAACTGGAATGCGAGCCGTTCCATCGGGTTTGGATTCGCCATTCCTTTTACCCATACCGGTGTCCGCGCCGTTTATGACCTTTGGGGCGGCAAAGTCACCTGGTCGACCGGTATCAACAACGGCTGGGACCTCAATGTGGATAATAATAACTATGCCACTTGGGAAAATCAGCTGGCCTGGAAACCCACCGACAAACTTTCCCTTTCCGGGACCACTTATTACGGCCCCGAGAATGCCAACCAAGACGGCCACAAGCGCTTCCTCGTTGATTTCGTGGCCCTTTGGAATGTGACGGACAAACTTTCCCTGATGGCCAATTTCGACTTCGGTAACCAGCGCCGTGTCTTCAGCAACGTCGGGGGCATCGACTTTGAAAATTCCCAGTGGCATGCTTACGCCCTTTACGGCCGTTATCAAGTCAACGAAAAATTCGCCATGGCCACCCGTTGGGAGGTCTTTCAGGACAACAACAACTTCCGCGTGGGTGCGGCAGCCGTCGCACCGGCCGTAGATTACAATGCCGGCGCCAGCGTCTTTACGTTCTACAACCGCGAGAAGATGTACTGGGAATGGACCTACACCGGCGAGTACAAACTTTACGACAACCTGGTCACCCGGCTGGAATACCGCTACGATTGGAGCGAGGCGCCCATCTTCAACGGCGAGAGCTCTCAACAGACCTTGAGCGCCCAGCTGATTTACAATTTCGCTTAACTTAGAATCAACCTCCCGAGGCCCCTGCCGCCTTGCGAAAGCAAGCCGGCAGGGGTTTTTCTTCTCTGCAATGAAAATCAGACCTTGGCGGGCTTTCTTCCTAGCGGCTTTCATTTTTGCTCTGGCGGGCTGTCAGAGCGCCCCTCCGGCTTTCAATTTCGGTGCCTATTCCCAGGCCGAGACCCTCTATGAAAAAAAGAAGTTTAAAGAAGCCATTGAGAAATATGACGAATATTTACAGGAAAATCCCGAAGGGAACATGGCCGTCATTTCAGCCTACTACATGGCCAAAAGTTATGAAGAGATCGGCCAACCCGATAAGGCGAAAGCGATTTATACCGACATCATAACGAAGCATCCCGGTCTCGTTTGGGCGAATTTTGCCAAAGAAAGGCTCGAAGAGATTTCGCACCACTCTCAAACGAGTTCATGATCATCCTGCGGAAATATGCCTTGCGGGAACTTCTCACCCCGTTTCTTCTGTCCCTTCTTTTCTTTACCTTCATTTTCCTGGTAGGGAACCTGGTGAAGCTGGCGGACCTTTTGATCAATAAGGGAGTCGACTTTTTCGATATCCTGAAAATCCTGGTCCTTTTGATTCCCAAGCTCTTGAGCTTCACTCTGCCGACAAGCGCTCTCACGGCGGTCCTCCTGGTTTTCGGCGGCTTTGCCCAGAACAATGAAATCACCGCCATGAAGGCAAGCGGGGTGAGTCTTTTTTCGGTGATGCTTCCCGTATTCCTGGTGAGTTTTCTTTTAAGCCTGGCCGGCCTTTTCGTCAACGACCAGGTGCAGTCGCGGGCCCAGTTTGCCTACCGTCAGGCCGTCAAGGACCTGCTTCTCAAACGGCCCATGGCTTATCTCGAGGCCGGAAGGTTCATCAAGGATTTCCGAGATTACATCATCCTCACCCAGCGGATCGACGGGAACCGTCTTTATGACATCACCATTTACCAGCCGCAGAACAAGGGAAGGGCCACCCGGACGATCATGGCCGAATGGGGGGAGATCGTATCCTCGCCGAATGACCGGACCATCACGCTGAAGCTTTATAACGGCACGAGTGACGAACCCAACCCGCAGGACCCGAGCGCCTTCTATAAATTGAACTTTAAATCTTTTCAGCTGCCTCCGATCCATCTGGATAAAGAAGGCAGCGGAAAAAGCGACGTCAAAAAAGTGAAGGACATGAGTCTCGATGAAATTATCTATAACCTTTACCACAATCCTGAACTTCGCGAGACGCCCGACGCTCGAAAAGAAATGGAAGCGGAGCTTCATAAAAAGGTTTCCTTTTCCTTTGCGCCCTTTGTTTTTGCCGTCGTGGGCCTTCCTTTGGCCGTGATCACCCGGCGGGGAGAGGCCGTGATCAGCTTCACCCTCGCGATCTCGATCGTGGCCTTTTATTACGTCTTTTTTATCTGGAGCCGGACCATTTCAATCCAGGGTTACTGCCCCTCTTTCATCGCCCTCTGGCTTCCCAATCTTTTCATGGTGATTTGCGGCCTGCTTCTCATGAAGCGGGTTCTTACGCTATAATACCTTTGCCCTTTCCTCGAACGGGAATCGCCCCGCCATGATTCGTGGCGGGGAGGAAAGTCTGAGCTCCAGAGGGCAGCGTAGTGGGTAACGCCCATCCTCGTCCCCGCCAAGATTTGTGGCGGGGCGGGCGGATTAGAGCCACAGAGACGAGTCGCCCGGGGCGCTGACGCGCTTTCGGGCGGGTGAAACGCGGCAATCTCTACGCGGAGAAAGGCCAAACAGGGGAAGGCGCCCTCCCGCACTCCCCGGGTACGGCCGCAAGCGGCCCTGCGTGAGCAGGGTCCCAGAGAGATGGTTCCCTCCACCAAGAATCGTGGTGGAACAGAACTCAGCTTATTCGGGGAAAGGGCATTTTTCTTGACAAAAGAGCGGATTTAGATTACTTTTGTTCTGAAAAGTATCCGTAAAGCGGATCCTTTTAAACCGGCCCTGCGAGACCGGTAAAGGAGAGCTATGAAAAAGCAAATCCTCGATAGCGACGGTATCCGCCGTGCGCTTACCCGCATTGCCCACGAAATCCTCGAAAGAAATAAGGGCACCCAAGACCTCGTCTTAATTGGAATCCGCACGGGCGGAGCCTTTCTCGCCGACCGGCTGCAGACGGAAATCCGGAGCATCGAAAAAACCGACGTCCCGATCGGGATCGTCGACATCACCCTTTACCGCGACGATTTGAGCGAGCGCGGCCCCCAGGCGAAAGTCCAGGAAACGGACATCCCCTTCGACATCACCGAGAAAAAGGTGATTCTGGTGGATGACGTCCTTTATACGGGGCGCACGATCCGCGCCGCCCTCGATGCCCTCATTGATTTCGGAAGGCCCCAATCCATCCAGCTGGCCGTCCTGGCGGACCGGGGACACCGCGAGCTCCCCATCAAGCCCGATTATGTGGGAAAAAATGTTCCCACTTCGCAATCCGAAAGGGTGGAAGTCCGCCTCAAGGAAGACGGAAAATCCGAGGATGAACTGGTGATTGTGCCGGTGGAGGAAAAGCCGTGACCCCGGCCTGGAATCGCAAAGACCTTCTCGGAATCAAGGACCTTTCGCGAGAAGAAATCGAACTCCTTCTTCAAACGACAAAGTCCTTTCAGGAAATTTCCCTCCGGCCCGTCAAAAAGGTTCCTGCCCTCCGGGGGAAAACCGTCGCCAACCTCTTTTTCGAACCGAGCACCCGCACCCGCATCTCTTTTGAACTTGCCGAAAAGAGGCTCAGTGCTGATACGATCAACATGGTGGAATCGAGCTCGAGTGTGGTGAAGGGGGAAAGCTTGAGGGACACCGTCCGGAATATCGAATCGCTCAAAGTCGACATTGTGGTGATGAGGCATTCTTCCTCGGGCGCTCCCCACCGCCTGGCCCCCACCATCCAGGCGAGCGTGATCAATGCGGGCGACGGCATCAATGAGCATCCGACCCAGGCCCTGCTCGACATGTTCACGATCATCGAAAAAAAGGGAAAGCTTGAAGGGCTCAAAATCAGTTTCGTCGGAGACATCCTTCATTCCCGTGTGGCGCGCTCCAATATCTGGGGTCTCACCAAAATGGGGGCCCGAGTCACCGTGTGCGGGCCGAAGACCCTTCTGCTGCCCGAGGTCGAGAAATTGGACGTCCACGCGACTACGAATCTCGAAGAGGCCGTGCAGGGCGCCGATGTGTTAAATCTCCTTCGGATCCAGCTCGAGCGGCAAACCGAATCCTTTTTCCCGAGTATCCGTGAGTATGCGCACTCCTACCAGATCAATCGGGAGATCCTAAAAAAGGCCAAGCCCGACGTTTTGATCATGCATCCGGGTCCCGTGAACCGCGGCATTGAAATCACAAGCGACGTCGTGGACGGGCCTTATTCCGTCATTTTGGACCAGGTGACCCACGGACTCGCGGTCCGGATGGCCGTCCTTTATCTCTTAAGCGGAGGAATCCGGGAGGAGGAAGAATGAACTACTTAATCCAGAAAGCCCATGTTGTGGACCCCAGGAACAAGGTCGACCAGATTTTCGATCTCCGGATCAAAAACGGAAAAATTACGGAGATCGGCAAAGATTTGGGGGTTTCGGGTGAAGAAATCATCGAGGCCAAAGGGTTCCATCTTTTTCCGGGATTGATCGACCTTCACACCCATTTTCGCGAGCCGGGTTTTGAACAGAAAGAAACGATTCAAACGGGGGCTCACGCGGCTCTGCACGGCGGGTTCGTGGGGTGCGTTTCTATGCCGAACACCCAGCCCGCTACGGACAACCAGGGGATTGTCGACATCATCATCCGGAAAGCGCGCGAAGTTCCGTTCCACCTTTTTCCCGCGGGGACGATCAGCAAGGGGAGGGAGGGAAAAGAGCTTTCGGAGATGGCGGACCTCAAACATGCCGGGATTTGTGCGGTGACGGATGACGGAAGTTGGGTGGACGATTCGCTTCTCATGCGCCGGGCCATGGAATACGCCTCCATGCTGGACCTTTTGGTGATCAGTCACTGCGAGGACAAACGCCTTGTGGCGGGGGGAGTGATGAATGAGGGACTCATGTCAACACGGCTCGGCCTGAAAGGGATCCCTCATGAGAGCGAAGAAATTGCCGTGGCCCGCGATATTCAGCTTGCCCAACTCGCAGGCGCCCGGCTCCACATCGCCCATATTTCAACGCAGAAATCCGTCCAGCTTGTCCGCGAGGCCAAGGCGGAGGGGATTCCCGTGACGGCGGAGGTCACACCCCATCATTTATCTCTAACGGACAGCGACGTGGAAGGCTACAATACCAACTTTAAAATGAATCCTCCCTTGAGGCGCGAGAAGGACCGCGAGGCGTTGCAAAAAGGCCTTAAGGACGGAACGATTGACGTCGTGGCGACCGATCACGCCCCCCACACGGAAGAAGAGAAGATGCTCGAGTTTGACGAGGCCCCCGTGGGGGTGACCGGCCTCGAGACGGCCCTCGCTGTTTGTCTTACGGAATTGGTCCATTCGAAAAAGATGACGCTGGGTGAGCTGGTTGAACGGATGAGCTGTCGTCCGGCCCAAATTCTCAAACTGACCCAGGGATTCGGAGAAATCCGAAAGGGGACGGAAGCCAATTTAACATTGATTGATTTGAACGAGGCGTGGACGGTGAAGGCGGAAGATTTCATTTCAAAATCAAAAAACTCCTGTTTCATCGGCAAAAAACTCAAAGGCCGGGTGGTGGCCACCCTTTGCGCGGGTCATCTCTGGGGCTGGTTGGAGGCGCTCAAAAAGTGAAGGCCCTGCTCGTACTGGAAGACGGCCTGGTTTTTGAAGGGGAGGGCTTCGGATGGCAAGGCGAGACTTATGGGGAGGTTGTTTTTAATACCTCGCTCGTCGGTTATCAGGAGATTCTCACCGATCCTTCCTACAAAGGCCAAATCGTGGCCATGACTTACCCCCACATTGGAAATTATGGTGTCAATTTTCAGGACGAGGAATCCGCTCGTCCCTGGGTGGAAGGGTTTGTTGTCAAGGAATTGAGCCCGGTGGTCAGCAATTTTAGGGCCGAGATCAGTCTGGATGACTATCTCAAGAAAAACAAAATCGTCGCGATTCAAGGGGTGGATACGCGAAAGCTCACCAAGCACCTTCGGGATAAAGGCGCCAAAAAAGGCGTGATTTCCACCAGCGAACTTGACCCCAAAAAACTCCTGAAAAAAGTAAAAGATTCGCCCGACATGGAGGGCGCGGATTGGGTGAAGGCCGTCACTTGCAAAGCCCCTTATGATTTTGATGAGACTTTGCTTCCCGATTACGTGTGGCCCGAGAAAATGGCTCCGAAGCCCAAGCAATACTTCGTGGTCTGTATCGACGGCGGAATCAAACGCATGATTCTCCGGAAGCTCAATCAACACGGCTTCAAGGTCTGCGTGGTTCCGGCCACTACAACCGCTGCAGAAATCCTCGCATTAAAACCGGACGGTGTTTTTCTCTCGAACGGCCCGGGCGATCCGGCGGCCGTCACTTATTTGATTGAGACGACAAGGAATCTCGTGAGCAAGGTTCCGATCTTCGGGATCTGTCTCGGCCATCAAATCCTGGCCCATGCGCTGGGCGGCAAAACCTATAAATTAAAATTCGGCCATCGGGGAGGCAATCACCCGGTGATGGACCTCTTCACCAAGAAAATCGAAGTGACCAGCCAGAACCACGGCTTTGCGGTGGACATCGATTCTCTTCCCAAAGACGAAATCGAATTAACGCACATCAATCTTAATGACAAAACGCTCGAGGGGATGCTCCACAAAAAATACCCTGTTTTTTCGGTCCAGTATCATCCGGAAAATTCTCCGGGTCCCCACGACAGCGATTATCTGTTTGAACGTTTTTATGCGATGGTGAGCCACCATGCATAACCCTGCCTTGCAAGCGTCATTGCGAGGAGCGGAGCGACGAAGCAATCTATGTGCTGAGATTGCTTCACTCACTTCGTTCGCTCGCAATGACGGAAGCGAAGTTCTCCCCCATGCCCAAACGAACTGACATCCACAAGATTCTAATCATCGGCTCGGGCCCGATCATCATCGGACAGGCCTGCGAGTTTGATTACTCGGGGACTCAGGCCTGCAAGGCTTTGAGGGAAGAGGGCTATAAGGTGATCCTCGTCAATTCCAACCCCGCTACGATCATGACGGACCCGGAAACGGCGGACCGCACTTACATCGAACCGGTGACGGTCGAATTCCTCGAAAAAATTATCGAAAAGGAAAGGCCCGATGCCTGTCTTCCCACCATGGGAGGCCAAACGGGGCTGAACGTGGCTGTTGAGGCTTATGAAAAGGGAATTTTTAAAAAATACGGCGTGGAGCTGATCGGTGCCCGCTATGAAGCGATCGAAAAAGCGGAGGACCGGAAACTCTTCAAAGAAGCGATGCAGAAAATCGGGCTCGATTTGCCCCGTTCCGGATTTGCACATTCCGCGGAAGAAGCGGCGGACCTGGGAGAGAGGATCGGTTACCCGGTGGTCGTGCGGCCCAGTTTTACGCTGGGCGGCTCGGGCAGCGGCGTCTGCTTTAACCGCGAGGAGCTCGAACACCGCTCCAGGCTCGGCCTCGAATACAGCGCCATCCATGAAGTCCTGATTGAAGAATCCGTCTTGGGCTGGAAGGAATTCGAGCTCGAAGTCATGCGCGACATCAAAGACAATTTCGTCGTGATTTGCTCCATTGAAAATTTTGATCCGATGGGGGTCCATACCGGAGACTCCATCACCGTGGCGCCAGCCCAAACGCTGACCGACAAGGAGTATCAAAGGATGCGCGATGCGGCACGCCGTGTGATTTCCGAAATCGGCGTCGAAACCGGCGGCTCCAACATCCAATTTGCCATCCATCCCCAAACCGGCCGGATGGTGGTGATTGAAATGAACCCCCGGGTGTCTCGCTCATCCGCCCTTGCTTCGAAGGCTACCGGATTTCCGATTGCGAAATTCGCCGCCAAATTGGCCGTGGGCTATACCCTCGATGAAATCCCGAACGACATTACGAAATACACGCCGGCCTCGTTCGAACCCACGATCGATTACTGCGTCGTCAAAATCCCGCGCTTCGCCTTTGAAAAATTCGAAGGGGTGGATGACACCTTGACCACCCAAATGAAATCCGTGGGGGAAGTGATGTCCATCGGGCGGACTTTTAAAGAGGCCCTTCAAAAAGGTCTCCGCTCTCTTGAAATCAAACGCTTCGGCCTCGGCGCTGACGGTAGGGACAAAGTTTTCCATGAGACTTTCGAAACGAAGGGAAAACTTGCGAGCTTTATCCGTTCCGCCCCGCAAAACAAAGAGCTGAGGGAGAAAATTCTGGGTTACATCGCGAAGCCGAAACAGGACCGGATTTTTTATCTCAAATATGCCTTTTATGCGGGACTCGGCATCGACGAAATCAACCGGGCCACGAAAATCGATCCATGGTTTTTGGAGCAGATAAAACAAATTATTTCCCTCGAAGCCGAACTCATGAAACAGGGCAAAGACCTGCCGCGCGAGCTCTTAAAACGCGCCAAAGAGTACGGCTTTTCGGACCGCCAGCTTTCCTTCTCCACGGGCCTTTCGGAAAAGCAGGTCTGCTCTCTCAGGAAGAAACATAAAATTGAGGCAGTCTATAAGCTGGTCGACACCTGCGCCGCCGAATTCCAGGCTTATACGCCCTATTTTTATTCCACTTATGAGGAAGAGGACGAAGCCATTCCCTCCAAAAAGCAGAAGGTGATGATTTTGGGAGGGGGACCGAACCGGATCGGCCAGGGAATCGAGTTCGATTACTGCTGCGTCCAGGCGGCCTTTGCCCTGAAAGAGCTGGGCTATGAAATGATCATGGTCAATTCGAATCCGGAAACCGTCAGCACGGATTATGACACTTCAGACAAACTTTTCTTCGAGCCCCTCACTTTGGAGGACGTGCTTAATATTTATGAACATGAGAAACCGCTGGGCGTGATTGTCCAGTTGGGCGGGCAGACCCCCCTTAACCTTGCAAAATCTTTGGAGGGGGAGGGAGTTTCGATCCTCGGGACCTCCGCCAAATCCATTGATATTGCGGAGGACCGCGAGAAATTCAAGAAACTCCTTCAAAAAATCGGGCTCCATCAACCTAAGAATGGAATCGCCTTTCAGCTGGAAGAGGCGGTCAAGGTGGCGGAAGAAATCGGCTATCCCGTGGTGACCCGTCCCTCCTATGTTTTGGGGGGACGCGCCATGGAAATTGCTTATGACCGGGAGTTCCTCAAAAAATACATCGCCCACGCCGTCGAGGCAAGCGATGAACATCCGGTCCTGATCGACCAGTTTTTGGAAAATGCCATTGAAGTGGACGTCGATTTAATCGGAGACGGTGGGACTTATGTGGTCGGCGGAGTCTTGGAGCACATTGAAGAAGCGGGAATCCATTCCGGTGACAGCGCCATGGTGCTTCCCCCTTTTTCCCTCAAAAAAGAGACTGTGAACGAACTCATCGATAAGACCAAGCGGCTTGCCCAGGAGCTTAAAGTAGTCGGGCTCATGAATGTCCAGTATGCCGTTAAAGAGGGGGTGATTTACTGCCTCGAGGTGAATCCCCGCGCTTCGCGGACCATTCCTTTTGTGAGCAAGGCCACCGGAGTTCCTTTGGCGCGCCTTGCGGCAAAAGTCATGGCGGGGAAGACCTTAAAAGAACTCGGTTTCACCCGCGAAGTTTGGCCGCGCCACATTTCCGTGAAAGAATCCGTTTTCCCCTTCATTAAATTTCCGGGGGTGGACATCATCCTCTCACCCGAAATGAAATCCACGGGGGAGGTCATGGGAATTGATGACGAAATGGGCCGGGCCTTTTACAAGGCGCAGGAAGCCGCCTCCGCGCGCCTTCCCTCTGAAGGAAAAGTTTTCGTGAGCGTCAAAAAAGAAGACAAGTCGAAGGTCCTCCCCGTGGCGCAGAAGCTCTCTCAATTGGGCTTTGAGCTCGTTGCCACAAGCGGCACTGCGGAATTTTTGAACAAAGCGGGAGTCAAGGCGGAAGTGGTATTGAAACTCGCCGAAGGCCGGCCGAACATTGCCGACCTCATCCGGAACGGGACCATTAAACTCCTGATCAATACCCCTTCCGGCAAAGGCCCGGTGCTCGATGAAGCGAAGATTCGCTCACTCGCCGTCTCATTCAACATTTCCTGTATCACGACCATCAATGCCGCGCGCGCGGCCGTCTCGGGGATCGAATCCGTCCGCAAGGGGACGCTCGATTGCCGCGCGATCCAGGATTACCACCAAGAACTATGTACGATGAAGTCGTAACCGTCATTGACAACCGGAGAATCAACGCCGAGTATTACAAAATTTCCTTCCGTTCCAAAAGGCTGGCCCGCGGCGTAAAACCCGGACAATTTGTCCACATCAAAATCACGCAAGGCCTCGACCCCTATCTGCGCCGCCCCTTCAGTTATTACCGTGTCCGGGGAGACGAAATTCAGATCCTTTATGAAATCCTGGGCGGAGGCACGGCGCTTTTGGCCAAGGCGGGGAAAGGAGCGAAACTCGGCGTCCTGGGTCCGCAGGGCCGGGAATTTTCCAGAAATATCGGAAAGAAAAAACGGATTTTGGTGGGAGGAGGCGTAGGGGTGCCGCCCCTTGTTTTTCTTGCGGAACATTACGGCTGTCACCGCTTTTTTATCGGCACCAAAACCAAAGGGCAGGTCCTTCCGGGAAGTGAAACCCGGAAGGTCAAGGGAAGGATTTTTTACACCACCGAAGACGGCTCCTACGGAAAAAGGGGTCTCGTGACAAAACCCTTGGAAGATTTTTTAGAGAAAGAGGGAAATCCGAAAGACTACTTTATTCAAACTTGCGGGCCCAACCGGATGATGGAACGGGTCATGGCCATTGCCAAGCATTACGGAGTGGAAGGAGAGGTCTCGTGGGACGAGAGAATGGCCTGCGCCATGGGAGTTTGTCTGGGGTGTATGGTCCTGACTCACAAAGGCTGGACGGCCTCCTGCGTGGAAGGGCCGGTGTTTCGATTTGATGAAATGAAAAACGGGGGGGCGGGACATGGTTGACCTTACGACCCGCATCGGCCCGCTCCGCTTCAAAAATCCGATCACGGTTGCCTCGGGGACTTTCGGCGTCAAAGAGGAATATTCCCGGTTTGTAGATTACAAAAGGCTCGGGGCCGTGATCGCCAAGACGATCACGCTCCATCCTCGCGGGGGAAATCCTATGCCCCGGATTTGCGAGACGCCGGCCGGGATGCTGAATGCCATCGGTCTTCAAAATAAAGGCCTGCATGAGTTTGTCCAAAATAAAATCCCTCACTTCCGAAAACACGGAATCCCCCTTATTGTGAACATTGCGGGGGAATCCACGGAAGAATTTCGCGGCCTGGCGAAAGAATTGAACCGGCACCGGCAATCGATCACCGCCCTCGAACTCAACCTTTCCTGTCCCAACATTGAAAAAGGGGGAGTGAGGGCGATCCGGGAAGGAAAGCTGATTACGAAAACCATCCGCGCCGTCCGGAAGGCGACGCGGCTTTTCCTCTTCGCCAAACTTTCCCCTGAACTGGGGGATGTGGTCGAGACGGCCCATGAGGCGGTGCGGGCCGGAGCGGACGGTCTTAGCCTGATCAATACGATCCGCGGAATGGCGATCGGTATTGATTCCAAACGGCCCCGTCTTTGGGCCGTGACCGGGGGTTTGAGCGGCCCCGCGATCCGTCCCATCGCCCTTCGTTATGTTTACGAAGTGAAAAAATCCCTCCCCAAAGTTCCCGTGATTGCCTCCGGAGGAATCACGACTTGGGAGGATGCGGTTGAGTTTCTCATTGCCGGGGCCGATCTTCTGGCCGTGGGAACGGCCAATTTCGTGAATCCCCGGGCCACGCTCGATATCCTGGAAGGCCTTGAGACTTATTGCCGGAAATATCATATCCATTCCTTGGGAGAACTGCGAGGAAGCCTTGTCACTCATCGTCGCGCTTGATTATCCCGACCTAAAATCCTGCGAGGATCTTATTCAGAAACTCGAGGGCCTCGTCAAAATTTATAAAATCGGAAGCGAGCTTTTCACGGCCGAGGGATGGAAATCCGTGGACCGGGTAAAAAAATACGGAGGAGAGGTTTTCCTGGATTTAAAACTTCACGATATTCCGACCACCGTTGCCAGGACGGCGCGGGTTATCGCGGAGAAAGAGGTCTTCATGTTTAATGTTCATGCCCTCGGGGGTCTTGAAATGATGCGGGAGGCGAGAAAAGCGGTGGAGGAATCGAAAAAGCCCAGACCCCTTCTGGTCGGCGTCACCCTCTTGACCCATCTGGAGGAAAAGACGCTTTCGCGGGAACTCGGAATTCAAAAAGGTCTTCGGGAAGAAGTGCTGGCCCTGGCCCGTCTCGCCAAGGAGGCGGGGCTGGACGGCGTGGTTTCTTCCCCCCAGGAGACCGAATTTCTGCGTAAGGAAATGGGGGAGGAGTTTGTCCTCGTCACACCGGGGGTCCGACCGGCCGGAGGAGAAAGGCATGAGCAGCGTCGGAGCTTAACCCCCCAAGAAGCCATTCAGCGGGGCGCGGATTATTTGGTTATCGGACGCCCAATTACAGAAGCCTCTGACCCAAAAAGGGTTACGCAAGAAATCCTCGCGTCTATTTCCTGACCTCTCTTAAAGTTTGCCAAACTCGAGATAACCCTTTATAATTTCGAGCCTTATGAGGGAATCCTCCTCTCAACACATCCGCAGCATGACGGGCTTCGGTCGGGCCGCAAATCCCCCAAAAAAAGGGGGATGGTCCGTAGAAATCCGTTCTTTGAACCACCGTTATTTCGAATTCTCGCTGAAGGCCCCGCCCTCTCTTTACGGGTTGGAAGACCGGATCCGCGAGCTTTGCCAGGCAAGGTTGAAGCGGGGGAAGGTGATGGTGAGTGTGAGTGAGGCCAACGGATCGGACCTCGACGGGCTTTCGCTGGATGAAAAGGTGCTTCATTTTTATGTGGGTTCCATCCGGAAAATCCAGCGCCGGTTCGGCCTGAAGGGTTCGATTTCGGTGAGCGATCTTTTGAACCTTCCGCGGATTTTTTCGATGGAGAAAAAAGCCGAGGCACCGGAGAAATTCTGGAATTCACTTCGTCCCAGCCTGGAGCAGGCCCTTCAGCTCGTGACCCGCTCCAGGATCCGGGAGGGGAAAGTCCTCGCCAAAGATCTCCTGGATCGGATTACCCGGATCGGGAAGAATCTCGATTTCATTGAGCGAAGGACAAAAAAGCTGCCTCAAGAGTATTTCGAGAAGCTCCGCGCGCGGCTTAAAACGATTTTTGAAAATAAGGCGCCGGAAGATGCGAGGCTGTGGCAGGAGACGGCCCTTCTGGCGGAGAGGGCCGATGTGACGGAAGAAATTGTGCGGCTCCGGAGCCATCTCCGGCTTTTCCGTGACAAAATGTTGAGGGAAGAGGCGGGCAAAGAACTGGACTTCATTTTACAGGAAATGAACCGGGAGGCGAACACCATCGGTTCAAAAGCGCAGGACTTTGACGTTTCCAAAGAGGTCATCGCCATTAAGGCCGAACTTGAGAAAATCCGCGAGCAAGTCCAAAATATCGAGTAACGAAAGAACGGGTTTTCTTGTCATTCTTTCGGCGCCTTCCGGATGCGGAAAGACGAGCCTGGCGGACCGGCTTCTCAAAAGACACCCGGATTGGGGCCGTTCCGTTTCGGTGACCACCCGCCCGCCGCGGCCGGGGGAGAAGAACGGCCGGGATTACCATTTTGTGACGTCCCGGCAATTTCGTTCTTTGCGCGGAAAGCGCCAGTTTTTGGAGTGGGCGCGGGTCTTCGATTATGATTACGGGACCGACAAAAAGATTGTCGACGAAGCGTCAAAAAAGGGGCGCATCATACTCCTCGTGATCGACATCCAGGGGAGCCGGACGCTTCGCCGGGTTTTAAAGAAAAAAATTCCTTTCTTGTCCATTTTCGTGCTTCCGCCCTCGATCACGGCCCTCCGGGACCGGTTGACCCACCGGAGCACGGAGTCGCCCAAGGAGATCGAAAGGCGGATCGAGAGGGCCAAGAAGGAGATCAAGGCCGCCAAAGAATACGACGGGACGGTGATCAATCACGATCTGGACCAGACCGTCCGTGAGCTCGAGGCCTTGATCGCCGGTTTTCAGAAAAGATTGCAGGAAAAAAATCAAAAGAAGAAGGAGGAAAAATAAAATGGCGTATGTGTCGCTTGAAAAACTCGCAAAAAAAGACATGAGCCTTTTCAAACTGATTCTGACGGCCTCCGCAAGGGCCAATGAATTGGCCCAAGGAGCCCAGCCTCTGATTCAAACCGCTTCCAAGAAAGTCTCTACGATTGCTTTGGAGGAAATCCTCGCGGGAAAAGTCTACTATAAGGAAGTTAAAAGGCCCGGGTCTAAGAAAAGTTAAGGAATTTAAGGATGAAGTTAAAAGGCAAGACGATCCTTTTGATCATCACGGGAAGCATCGCCGCCTATAAAATTCCCGATCTTATCCAGGCCCTCCGGGAGGAGGGGGCGCGGGTGGTTTCGGTCTTGACCGACGCCGCCAAAAAATTCGTGACCCCCCTGACGGTGCGGGCCGTGGCGGGGGAGCCCGTTTATGATGATTTCTTCACCTCCCAATCTCCGTATGATGTGATTCATACGTCACTGGCAGAGCTTGCGGACCTTATTTTGGTGGCCCCCGCCTCCGCGAATTTCATCGCCCGCACGGCTTCGGGAATGGCAGGGGACCTCGCCAGTTCCATTATTTTGGCGGCCGACCGCCCCGTTCTTTTTGCCCCCGCCATGAATGACAACATGTACCGGCACTCCCTCACGCAGGAAAATATCGCGCGCCTCAAGAAAATCGGTTACCGGTTCATTGACCCGATTCAGGGGCATTTGATCTGCGGAAAAAAAGCCTTGGGGCATATTTCGGATCCCGAGACGATCGTAGAGCAAGTGGCCTCCGTCATTGCGAGGAGGCCCGGAGGGCCGATGAAGCAATCTCGATCTTGAGATTGCTTCGGCCTTATTTGGAACGCCGCCTCGCAATGACGCACCGCCCTCTTCGCCGCATTTTGGTCACCGCGGGCCCCACGCGGGAAATGCTCGATCCCATCCGTTTTATTACCAATCTTTCCACGGGAGAAATGGGGTATGCGGTTGCCCGGGAAGCCCGGCGGAAGGGTTTCAAAGTAACGCTCATTTCGGGACCCACCGCCCTGACTCCTCCGAAGGGCGTTCGTTTTCTCCCTATCGTGACTTTCAAAGAATTGGCCGGGGCCTTGGATAAAGAATTTTCCCGGCATGACGTTTTAATCATGACGGCGGCGGTGGGGGATTTCACTCCGGCGCGGGTTTTTTCAAAAAAAGTCCCGCGGCAGAAGACCTGGAAAGTGGTCTTCCGCCAGACCCCCGATCTGGTCAGCCGGCTTGCTCAAAAGAAACAAAACCGCCTGGTCATCGGTTTTTCTCTGGAGACCGGGAACTGGCTCGCCCGTTCCCGTAAAAAGCGTTTGACCAAGAGGCTCGACGGCATGGTGGCCAATTATTTTTCAGGGCGGCATAATCCCTTTGGGGGCGGGCGTCCCCATGTGGCCTTGATTGACGGGAAAAAGACCCGAATCCTCCGGCTTAACTCAAAGGCGGAACTCGCCCGGCAGATTCTCAATTGGGTGATTGCATTAAATAGGGGAAGGTCGCTATAATAACCCATCAAGGGCTTCAATGACCTTAAACTGAGGAGGAATAAAGAATGAGGAAGATATTTGCAGGAGTGGCAGTTTTGGGTTTGGTTTTCGCAGGTTGCGCGACCGAGGGAGGGGGCTTGACGGAGCGTGAGACAGGAGCTCTTTTAGGGAGCGGTCTCGGCGCCGGACTCGGAGCCATCGTCGGCCGCCAGACAGGTCATGCAGGTGCAGGGACAGCTATCGGAGCCGGTGCCGGTGCGTTAACAGGTGCGCTCGCGGGTGAAGGGATGAGGCGTAGCAAGGAGTCAGCCAAGAGAGAAATGCGTCAGGAAATGATGCAGCAACAGTATCAGCCTCAATACGGCGCCCAGCCTTATTACGGAGCGCAACCCGCCCCCGCTTACGCTCCTCCTCCACAGCCGGGTCAGACCCAAGAGCTCCACACCAAGTATAATCCGAGAACCGGTCAGACCTTTCCTGAATATTACAAATTCGATCCCAATACGGGAGAAGAATTAAAGTATCTGCGTTAAAATTTTTATTTTCAGGAATCAGGGCAAGTTGAGGGCAAAGGCAATCTTATTGTCTTTGCCCTTTTTGATTTGAACAGGGCAGCGTAGCCAAGTGGGAAGGCGGCGGTCTGCAAAACCGCAATGAAGGGGTTCGATTCCCCTCGCTGCCTGAAAAACAAACGATCGCCGGGATGGCGGAATGGCAGACGCAAGGGACTTAAAATCCCTTGGGCCCTCTTGAGCCCGTGCCGGTTCAAGTCCGGCTCCCGGCAACTTTAGAAGTGAGATTGAGATTATGTTCCGAAGATTAAAGCGCAACATCGAACGCCATCTCTTAGGGAAGGACCCTCTGTTTCATGATGCTTATGAGGATCCCGCGGAGCAATTCTACGCCCGCCTCTATCTCAAATATTTATTCCAGACGATCGACAAGGAATTTCGTCATCAGAGCCTTAAGATTTTGGATTTCGGCTGCCACACGGGAAGACTTTCGATTCCCCTGGCCCGCGCCGGACATCAGGTGACGGGAGTCGACTCCTCCCGCTTCTATCTCAAGCAGGCCGACCGGCATGCCCGCCAGGCGGGGGTCCATTGCCGTTTCTTGAGAGGTGACGGTCTCGGTCTCATCCGCCGCATGCCCCCGGAGAGTTTTGATTTGATTGTATGCACTGAAGTCCTTTATCAATGGAAAAATTTTCAGGACGGGGTCGGAGAATTTCTTAAAGCGCTCCGGCCGGGGGGCCTTCTCGCCGCTTCGCACCGCTCACGATTCTTTTATTTGACTCAAACGATCCGTGAAAAGGATTTCAAAACGGCCCAATTTCTTTTAACGCATTCGGAGGGCGAAATCCGTAACACCTATTTTAATTGGCAGACTCCCCAGGAATTAAGAACTTTCTACGAAGAATGGGGACTCGATATTCTCCTGGTCCGCCCCATCGGCACTTTCAGCGGCAATGGGGGAGACGGCATGGCCAAATTTTGTAATTTGGGTGAATTGGCGGCCTCGGAACGGGAAGCACTCTTTGACATAGAGGCCCATGATTCCGAAGAATTTGCGGGTCTTGGGCGGTATATTCTTGTCATCGGCCGCAAAAGATAAATGCTCCCCAAAAAACCGATCCCTATTTTAATGTACCATTGCGTTAATTCCTTCAAGTCAAAAGACTCCTTGGTCGTCTCGCCCGAAAGTTTCACAAAACAGATGGATTGGCTTGAGAAAAAATCTTTTCGTTTTCTCTCCTTGGATGAAGTGGTGGATTCCGAAGGGAAGACCCCCCTTTGGGACCCGTCGGTGGCCATTACTTTTGACGACGGTTTTCGGGACAACTACGAAAAGGCTTTTCCCGCATTGATCCGTCGCAAAAAAAATGCCGCACTTTTTGTGGTCGTCAACTGGGTCGGCCAAAACGGTTTTGTGGGTTGGAAAGAAATCAAAGAATTGGCAAAGGAAGGAATCACGATCGGGAGCCACAGCCTGACCCACCGCTGGCTGACCCGGATTGCGGATGAAAAAGAGCTCGAAGGCGAAATCACCGACTCCAAGAAAAAAATCGAAGACCAAATCGGCAGAGAAGTCCGGCATTTTTCTTACCCGGTGGGTGTGGTTGACGAGCGGGTCGCGGAGAAGGTAAAAAAAGCGGGCTACCGGGCCGCCTGGGTTGCGGGGACGCGCCCCGCCGCCCCTGTCTCCGATTCTTTCTATTGTTTTCAGCGGGTCAAAGTCAGCCCCTCCGATGCCATGCTTTTGCGCTTCGCCGTCAAAGCCTACGGCCTCAAAGGCCTCTTTCAGAGTAAAAACTAGCCACTTTCTATATCATTTTTTAAATCGCAACCCCTCTTTATAAAATAAGTTAAGACTTAATTTGACTTTTTAGAAAGTGGGTGGTAAACTTTAAATAGGCAAACGTCGGGGGGCTTCGGGTGACACTTACAGAGACAAAAACTCAACGCTCTATTTTTTTCCGCTCTAAGTTCGCACCTTTAATTACCTTATTTTTTCTCTTTTTTAATCAGGTCCTTCCGGTTTACGCCGACGTTCCCGTCCTTGCCCCTTACGAAGACACGCAAAATCGCCACACCCCCACGGAGTCCGTTGAAGATCCACCCCAAGAATCTCCCGGAGTTTCCTCGGAGAATATAGAAGACGAAGATTCCTCCCAATCCTTTTTAAGCCAGCAGGTCGTTTTAGAGCCTGTTGACGCCCCGCCAAATCAGAGCGAGGAAAATGAGAGTCAAAATTACGTCACCGAAATTTATGACACCCCCGCGCGGGGGATTCATGAAGTTCAACCCGGGACCCCCGTTGCTTATCTTGCCCACCATCTGACACGCGAAGACCTGCGTGTTCTCCGCGAACAAAATGAAGAACTCGGTCTTTTGATCGCAGGAGATCTCGTGGTGATTTATTCCACGGGCGATGAGGAATTTATCCGCGAGCTCTTGCCAATCCATGACTTGACCGAAAGCTCCCTCGTTCGCCTTTCGGCCCATTTTCACAAAGAAGGTCCTCCCAGCGAAGTGGATCTTCACGAGGAGGCGGGGATCCAATATGTCATTACGACTACGAGTCGAGGAGAAGAGGTGGTTTGGGTCCATGACGGGGCACGGATTACTGGCAGCATGACCTATGATGAATTTGTCCGGTATGCGGAAGATTTAAGAATTCGAAGTGATGTAGATCCAGTTGAAGTCCGCCGATTGCTCAATCAATATATTGCGGCTATCGATCAGTACCGCGAAACGGGAAGCGACCTTCCATTGATCCGTCCCATGCTTTTTGCCCATGAGGGTACGGATACCGTTTTGCCGGGCAAACCTTTTCTGGGAATTTTTGAAACCAATCCGGCCACTCAAGACAATGATTTTGTTCAGTCTTCCTCAAGTAAAGTGCGCTTCAATTATGACGTCCGGCCCGCAGGCAGTTTCGCCGCCCTTTCCGTTCAATTCGATAATTTGGGAACTACACCGATCGAAACCCAGGACCTTTCGGGATTTTCAGAAATCAAATTCGGAATCGCTTCCAATAATACCTGTATTTCCGGCCTGCAGCCTTGTTTGAGGATCGAATTTGAAGACCGGTTTGGAACTAAGGCCAGTTTCGGACTTCTGGCAATCTCAACGACTCACCGGCATTATACTATTCTTAAAAGTCAATTTTCCCCGACGTTTCGTCTCGACCAAGTCCGTTTCGTTAATTTTGTTTATGATCAAAACCTGACCAAACCCGAGACCCGGACGGGTTTTCTCGAACTGACGACCGGCGGACTCTTTTTCATCCCCAAAATTTCACCCGATCCCACGAACCCTGCGATCACCAAGCTTCCACGCAATAGCCTTGATGCCCGGCCGGTTCTCACGGCGTTTGCGAGCCAGGACGGAAGCACGGCGGATGCCACCGTCTTTTCTTCGACTTTTGCCCGGCTGAATTATACCGGCGCCGGGACGGATTCTTTTGGAGGGGTTTTTGTCCATTACGACGACCCGAACACCACTCCCAAAGAATTCATCAATCTCAACACGGCTTTCCCCACCGGGATTGTTTTGAGTCTCGATAATAACGGCACTTCCTTGAGCGAGGTGAGTTTTGAAGTTAAGGACGCCAACGGTAAAACAGACACTGTGACACTGATCAATATCACGTCGACCGGCCAGCGCTGGAAAATCCTCACTTCGCTTTTTGACGATGTGGATGTGACAAAAATCGTCACCCTTGTTTTGGTGGTTAAAGGACCCGGTACCCGAAGACTCTCTGTCGATTGGGGGGATTTTTATTTTGTCCCGTCGATCCCGCCCGATCCCAGTCTGGACCCCGATGACATCACGAGACTTCCCCGGAATAGCCAGGATCAGCGGCCGGAAATCATCGGTTTTGCCAAACAGGACGGCTCCACAAGCGACGTCACGGTCTTTTCGCCGACTTTTGCACGGGTCCGCTATAACGGTTCGGGAGCGGAGTCCTTCGGGGGCGCTTTCATTAATTATGATGATTTCAACACCACCCCCAAAGAATTCATCAATTTTCAGACCCTCTTTCCCACCGGTTTTGTCATCGGCCTGGACAATAACAGTTCCGGAGCCGGGGAGGTTGTTTTTGAAGTCACTGACGTTAACGGAAAGAAAGATACCGTAAAACTCATAAGCCTCCAGGGCTTCGGTCAGCGTTGGAAAATCCTCGCCTCCGCTTTTGATGAAGTGGATACGACCCGGATCACGACCCTGACCTTTGTTTTCACGGGCCAAGGCGTCAAAGAGATTTCCATTGATGGGGGAGAGTTTTATTTTGTTCCTTCGATTCCTCCGGATCCCACGCTCGATCCTGACGACATCACTAAACTGCCCCGCAATAGTTTGGGCCAGCGGCCCGAGCTGATCGGCTTTGCAAAACTGGACGGTTCTACGAGTGAGGTCACGGTCTTCTCTCCGACTTTTGCGCGGCTCCGTTATACCGGAACCGCTGCCGATTCCTTCGGCGGGGCGTTCGTCAATTATGACGATCTGAATACAACTCCGAAGGAATCGATCAACCTAAACACGCTTTATCCCAACGGCCTTGTGATTGGTCTGGATCACAATAATTCCGGCGTAACGGAAGTGGTTCTTGAGGTTTCGGACGCTAACGGAAAGAAAGATACGGTAAAACTTGTAAGCCTTGCGGGCTTTGGGCAGCGCTGGAAAGTGCTTCCCTCGCAATTTGACGAAGTGGACATCACCAAAATCGTGACCCTCGTCTTTGTCTTCACCGGCCAGGGCACCAAGGAAATCTCCGTCGATTGGGGCGAGTTCTTTTTCATTCCTTCCATGGAACCCGATCCCAGTCTGGACGCCGATGACGTCACTCTTTTCAGCGACATCAAACACCTCGTCAAATTTGAATCCGATCCGCCGAATGCGGACGGCACCGTCAATATCAACATTCTTTCCAAGACCCGTTTTAATCTGACCTACGACCTCACGAATGAAGACAGCTTCGGCGGCTCCATTACCAGTTTTGACGATTTTGGAACGCCGGGCAAGGAGTTCAAAGATTTAAGGGGCCAGACCCTTGTCTTCGGACTGAAAGACGCCGGGAGTCCGCGCGTTATCCTGCAGCTGGAAGATGCCGACGGCAAAAAAGATAAAGTCCTCTTAAATAGCGTGAGCGGCACCGAAAAATTCTGGGCAATCAATACGGTACTTTTCGATGAAATCGACCTTTCCAGAATTACGGGTCTCGTCTTCCTCCTCGAAGAAGACCGGCTCACGGACACCACGAGCACCTTAGAGGTGAGGCTCGGGAATCATCCTTTCATTCCCTCGCTTCCTCCGGACCCGACCCTGGATGCCGATGACATCACG